>Ga0182005_1000092_pt1 | contig 67804 bp, 59 predicted proteins | sample Sormic07211103_1_FD_123021 | JGI IMG/M metagenome (GOLD analysis project Ga0182005, IMG submission 123021) | Rhizosphere microbial communities from Sorghum bicolor, Mead, Nebraska, USA - 072115-103_1 MetaG | ecosystem: Host-associated > Plants > Roots > Rhizosphere | place: USA: Nebraska... | reverse complement strand
TCGTGCAGGTGCGCGACCATCTCCTTGAACTCGGCGATCTTGCCGCTGGCCAGGTAGCGCGGGTCCGGGGCAAAGAACGCAATGCTGTTGTAACCCCAATAATTGGTCATGCCTTTGTGCAGCAGATGCTGGTCGTTGACGAAGGCATGGATCGGCAGCAACTCCACAGTCGATACGCCGAGCTTGCGGATGTGTTCCAGCACGTCATCGACCATCAACCCGGCGAAGGTGCCGCGCAGGTTCTCGGGAACGGCGGGGTGAAGCATGCTGAAACCGCGCACGTGAGTCTCATAAATGATCGTCTTGTCCCATGGCACGCTGACCCGATGGTCATGGCCCCAGGTGTGGGCCGGGTCGATCACTTTGCACTTGGGCACGAAGGGCGCGCTGTCCCGCTCATCGAAACTGAGGTCGGCGTCGGGGTGGCCGATGGTGAAGCCGAACAACGCTTCGGACCATTTCAATTGGCCGACCAACTGTTTGGCATAGGGGTCGATCAGCAGTTTGTTCGGGTTGAAGCGATGACCGTTGGCCGGGTCGTACGGCCCGTACACGCGATAGCCGTAGATCAGCCCCGGATGGGCGTCGGGCAAGTAGCCGTGGTAGGTCTCGTCGGTGTATTCCGGCAGCTCGATGCGCTCAAGTTCCACTTCACCGGCATCGTCGAAGATGCACAGTTCGACCTTGGTCGCGTTAGCCGAAAACAGCGCGAAATTGACCCCCAGGCCATCCCAGGTCGCGCCTGGCGGGAAGGGCAAGCCTTCACGGATTCGCGAGGCCTCGTGAGGTTCGGGCGCGGTTTTCTTTGGACTGGTCATAGCTGCTCCTGCAACGGTATTTTTCGAGGGCGAATGCGCTCTCGGTGGCGAGCGGGCTCGCCACGAAGTCAATCAGGACAAGACAGTGAAGCGTCAGACCTCGGGTGGTTTACGCGCGGTGCGCGGCTTTTTCACGGTGGTTTTTTCGCCCGGCGGGATCACTGCCGAAGCGGCAGCGGGTTTGGCTTTGGGCTTGGTGCGGGGTTTGGTTTCGATGCCCTTGGCATTGACCAGCTTGCCGTCGGGCTTGCCGGCCGCGGGCTTGCTTGCGGTTTTGCTGCTGCTCGCTTTGGCTGGTTTGCCGGGCGCCAGGGCTTCGGCCTCGGCGAGTTTGCAGGCCATCTCCCAATGGCGGGCTTCCTGGCCCTCGGGTTTTCCTTCGGACTCCCAGATTTGATAGGCAAATTCGCGGATGCGTTTTTCGTCGGTACTCATCGCAATGCTCCTGAACTGAACTCAAGTTTGGGTAAAGAGATTGACCGGGAAATCCCCCAGCGCGGCGCCGACCATCAGCTCCTTGTGTTTTGTGACTGCGACGCTGGTAAAAAGTCCCTTCAGATTTTCTTCGGTGGCGGTGAACGGCAATTTGATTCGGGTATCGCCCCACAGCGACGCGTCAATCCGGGGGGCGGCACTGTTTTCCAGCAGTCCGGCACAACGTATCGGTACGGCCACGATTGCCCGTTTTCCCTGCCATTCTCGAGCAAACGCCAGTACCCGGTGAGCCTGGCTGCCAATCACTTCAAGGGCTTGATAAGTGCCTTTTTGAAATATTTCGGCATGCTCGGCACGCCGGTTCAGCGCCCGGGCGATCAGGGTTTGCTTGATGCGCCCGTTACGCCAGTTCGCCAACAGATCGGGCAGGTCCAGCGGTAGGTGCATGGCCTGCTGACGGCTGACGTAATCCACCGGCCGGCGGTTATCCGGATCGACCAGGGTGAAGTCCCAGAACTCGTTGCCCTGATAGAGATCCGGCACTCCCGGCACGGTCATTCGCAGCAAGGTTTGCGCCAATCCATTCAGTGCACCCGGGACGGCAATGCGTTGAGCGGCTGCCTCGATGGCCGCGCGCAATGGCTGACCTTCGGGGCTCAGCAGCAGGCGTTCGAGAAAACCGTGGGTCGCCTGTTCATATGCTTCGTTTGACGCGCTCCAGCTGCTTTGCAACTTGGCTTCGCGCAGGGCTTTGCGTTGCCACTGCCAGAGGCGTTTGGCGTAGTCCGCAAGCGCAGGTTGATCGTCGCTACACAATTCCAGTGACCAACTGCCGAGGATTGCTTGATAGAGAATCAGCTCGTCGCCCGCCGAGGGCGCGCCGGGGTCGCTGCGCAGTTCGCCCGCGAGGGTTCGCCAGTGCTCGACCTGTTCGGCGTACCAGGCGCTGCGCTCGCTCAACACCGCCAGCCGCGCGCGGGTGTCTTCACCGCGTTTGTGGTCGTGGGTCGCGGTGGCCAGCAGGTTGTCGGGGAATTCGGCGAGGCGATTGGCGCAGGCGGCATGGAAGTCGGCAACCGGGGCGCTGAACTGCTCGGTGTTGTAGCCGACATCGTTGCGCGACAGCAGCACCGCCGAGCGATAAAGCGCGGTGTCTTCCACCGCTTTGGCCGCCGTCGGTGAGGTCAGTTGCTGGAAGCGCACGCAGGCATGCTTGAGCAGTTTGCGTGGACGGCCCACCGGGCGCTTGCGCCAGGGTTGGCCACCGAGCCAGCCGGCCAGGCAATCGAGCACCGGCCAGTCGGCCTCGCCAAGGGTTTGCCTGGCACCGGCCATGGCCTGCTGGAAAAACACCTCATCCTGGGCCGCACGACCCAACGGGCTGATGTAAGTGCGGTACACCGGGAAGTGCACGATCAGTTCCTGCAAGGCCCGCCGGATCGCGCCGAGGGTCAGGTCCCGGGTCATCAGGTCGTCCCGGGCCACTTGCAACAGGGCGTGGGCAACACTTTCGAAATCCCCGGCGAGGGAACCGTTGAGAATCTGCTGGCGCGCCAGTTGTGCTTCCTGGCGGAAATCGGCGGGCCGTTCGCTGTGCCGGCTCCAGAGTTCACCCAAGGCCTGGGTGCCTTCGGGGTCGTGTTGCAGCAGCGACAACTGGTTCATGAATTCGTAACCGGTACTGCCATCGACGCACCAGTCGCGGTGCAGGGTTTCGCCTTCGCCGAGGATCTTTTCGACGTAGATCGGCAGGTGTCGGCCGGGTGCCAGTCGATCAACTCGACGTCGCAGTTTGCGGCAGTAGCCACGCGGGTCGGCGAGGCCGTCGATGTGATCGATACGCAGGCCGTCGACCAGACCTTCGGCCACCAGCTCGAAGATTTTTGCATGGGTCGCTTCGAACACCGCCGGCCGCTCGACGCGCAGGCCGCCCAGTTCATTGATATCGAAAAAGCGCCGCCAGTTGATGTCGTCCGCCGCGGTGCGCCAACTGGCCAGGCGATAACTCTGGCGCTCCAGCAAGTTATGCAGGCGCTGGAAACCGTCGGGAGTGAGCGAGTCGTAAGTGTCGAGGGTGTGCTGGATGGCGTGCAGAATGGCCGGATCACTGGCCAGTTCCCGCAGCTCGGCTTTCAGTGGAATCGCCAGGCTGTACACGTCGGACTGATAACTCAAGGTGTCGAAGCGGTCTGCCAGGGATTTGAGCCGTTCAGCCTGCTTGGCATTCAATTGGTCATTGGCCTTGAGCAGTTCGCCGTAGTCGGTGGGGCATATCGGGAAGTGGTGTTCATAGTGCTCGACATGAATGGCGCCGCGCCGGGCATCGAAACGCAAGGGCAGGGTGCCGTCCTGCAAGGCGATGCCGTAGTCGCTGCCCAGAAAAGGCAGCAGCAACTGGCCTTCCATCAACGGGTCGGGCGAGTGCCACTGAATGTCGAAGAACTCGCCGTAAGGGCTCAGCCGCCCCCATTCCAGCAGGTCGAGCCACCAGGGATTGTCGCCACCGCCGACGGCCATGTGGTTGGAAACGATATCGAGGATCAGCCCCATGTTCTGTTCGCGCAACGCTGCGACCAAACGGCGTAACGCCGCTTCGCCGCCAAGTTCAGGGTTGACCGTGGTCGGGTCTACCACATCGTAGCCGTGCATGGAGCCGGCGCGGGCGGCGAGCAGCGGTGAGGCATAGAGATGGCTGATGCCCAGGCTGGAAAAATACGGCACCAGTGGCACCGCTTGATCCAGGGTGAAGCCTTTATGAAATTGCAGCCGCAGGGTCGCCCGCAGCGGCTGGCTGAGCGGTTGATTCATTGGTCACGCTCGGCCGCCTGAAGTCGCGCACAGGCGAGCAGTTCCAGGCGGCGGGCGGCGTCCGGATCATCGAGCAGGCTTTCGCTGTCGCCGGGCAATCGGCGGGACCAGTTGGGGTGGGTGTCGGTGGTGCCGGGCAGGTTGGCCTGCTGTTCGATACCCAGGGCATCCTCCAGTGGCAGCAACACCAGCGGCGCGCGGGTATGACCGAGGAAGCGGATGGCGGCGTCGAGCACCTGATCGGTTTCATGGGACTCTTCACGGAAATTTTGCGGGTCCTGGCTCAGCACCCGGCGCAAGCCTTCGCGCTCGCGTTCGCGATGTTGACGCCATTCGATTTCACCCGTGGCGTCGACCAGGCCCAGGCGTGCGCTCCAGTCGATATCGCGGCCATGCCACCAGCCATTGAGCGTCGGCAGGTCGTGGGTGCTGGTGGTCGCCAAGGCATTGTCCGGCCAGTCCAGTATCGGCTTGAAGTGTGTATTGTCCTGTTCAAACAAAAGCACACGCATGCCGAGGATCGAGCGCGCGATGAGTTTTTCGCGCAGGCCATCAGGCACGGTGCCGAGGTCTTCGCCGAGGACGATGGCCTGATGCCGATGGGATTCGAGGGTCAGAAGGCGCAGCAGATCATCCACCGGATAATAAAGGTACGCTCCGTCGCTGGGCGGTGCGTCTTTAGGGATCACCCACAGCCGCTGCAGGCCCATGACGTGATCGATGCGCAGGCCGCCGGCATGGGCGAAATTGGCCCGCAGCATTTCGATGAACGCGCGAAAGCCGTTACGCACCAGGCCTTCGGGTGAAAACGCGGAAATCCCCCAGCCCTGGCCAGTGCGATTGAGGATGTCGGGTGGCGCACCCACGGTCAGCGAGGCGAGTAATTCGTCCTGGCGACTCCAGGCCTGGCTGCCGCCGCCGTCAGCGCCCACCGCCAGGTCGGCGATCAGGCCGATGCCCATGCCGGCACCACGGGCGGCGGTTTGTGCGCGCTCCAGGCTGCGCGCAATCAGCCATTGGCAGAATGCGTAATAGCCGATGCGGGCCGAGTTCTCTTCGGCAAATTGCGCCAGAGCGGCGCTGCGCGGGTTACGCCATTGCTCGGGCCACTCGCGCCAGTCGAGGCTTTCACCGCGCCTTGCACGGGCTTCCTGGATCGCTTCGAAGCGGCAATGATTTTCCAGCGCTTCGCCACCGGCGTGACGGAAGCTGCTGAAGTCGGCATGCAAGGGGTGTGCGCCGTGGGTGAATCCTTCGTACAAGGCTTCCAGCAAGCGATGTTTGGCCTCGGCGGCGGTGGGCCAGTCGATGAGCTGTAAGGTTTCCAGATGCTTGAGTTCGCCAGCCAGGCCCGTGGCGTCGATTGCGGTGCGCAGGGCACGCTCACCGAGAATCGCGCCGGGCGCTGCGTACAGGCTATTGAGAAACAGACGGCTGGACGGCGAGTAAGGGCTGTAGCGCTGGGTGTCGCCGCTGAACATCGCATGCAGCGGGCTGATCGCTAGTGCTTCGGCGCCCCGTTCGCCGGCCACCCGGGCCAGGTCCTCAAGCGCCTGGGTATCGCCGAAACCGCCATCGCCGGGGCGGCGCAGCGAATACAACTGCACGCTCAGGCCCCAGGCGCGCGGGGTTTGACTGTCAACCGCGTCGCCGACGCTGTAGCAGCGCTCGGGCGCCACCGCCAGGGTGAACGACTGATCGTCGATGCTGACGTGCTGATAACCCACCGGCACCAAACCGGGCAAAACAGCGTTGTCATCGAGCTTGAGGTTGAGCCGCGAGCCGTCTTCGAGATGGATCTCACACGGGGTTTGCGGTGCAAAGTAGTGGGCCAGATCAAGACCGACGCCAACGTCGCAGGTCAGCAGCGGCGGCAGGTGCCGGGTTTGCTGTGCCTCCTGCAGTTGCAGCAGGCTGGCGTCGATTTCCTGGGCGGTGCTGGCGGGATGGCCAAGCCCGGCCAGCACTGAACGCAGCACCGCCGGGGTAACTTTCTGTGGACGGCCATTGGCGTCGATCCAGTCGACGGCCAGGCCGGCTTGGCTGGCCAGTATTTCCAGTTGCGCATCGCTCATGGTCGCTCTCCATCCGGGGGTAGCAAAGGGGCTGCGGCTGTGAGGCTGACGAGCGCGCAATACGGGGCAAGGGTGCCCTGATCCAACAGACCGGCCGAGTGCGGCGGGTATTCGAACAGCAGTGTCGCGTCGGCCTGTGGGGAGTGGACCACGGGTGCGTCGCTGAGGTTCAGGTCAATGCGCAGCTGACTGCCATCGCCCAACCGCCAGCGGGCCGTCACCGCGCCCTCGGCCAGTACCTGCGCCCCCAGCGCGTGGGCGCCGGGCAACTGCGGGATGATGTGTTGATGGCGGATTTGCAGCAGTCGACGATACAGCTCATGAATGGCCGGTTGCCGGGTGGCGGTCAGCTTCGGCCGCGACGCTTCGAAAGTCTGCATCGCGTTCGGGTCGGGAATCTGCTCGCGTTTGTGCGGGTCGGCAAAGGCGCTGAAGGCCGCGAATTCGTTGCGTCGACCTTCGCGCACCAACTCCGCCAGCTCACCGTGGTGGCTGGTGAAGAACAGGAACGGTTGTTCGGCGGTGAACTCATCGCCCATGAACATCAGCGGAATCATCGGCGACAACAGCAGTAACACGGTGGCGGCACAGAGGGCCTCAGGCCGGGCCAGTTGATGCAAGCGCTCGCCAAAGGCGCGGTTGCCGATCTGGTCGTGGTTCTGCAAAAAAAGCACGAAGGCCGTCGGCGGCAAGTGACCGCTCGGCTCACCGCGCGGCGTACCGTGGCGGGTGATATGGCCTTGAAACACGAAGCCCTGGCTCAGGCAACGGGCCAGTTGTTCGGTGGGGTTTTGGGCATAGTCGGCGTAATAGGCATCGGTTTCACCGGTAAGCAACACGTGCAGGGCGTTATGGCCGTCGTCGTTCCACTGCGCGTCGAAACCTTGCTCCAGCAGGCTGGCCTGGTTGTGCTCGTTTTCCGCCATCAGCCACACATGCCGCGCCGGATTGATATGTTGGCGAACCCGTTGCGCCAGCTCTTGAAGGAAGTCCGGGTCTTCGATGGCATGCACTGCATCCAGGCGCAGGCCGTCGAAACGGTACTCCAGCAACCACATCAGCGCATTGTCGATAAAGAAGTCACGCACCTCGCGCCGGCGGAAGTCGATGGCTGCGCCCCACGGCGTGTGTTGGTCTTCGCGGAAAAAACCTTTGGCGTAGCGATGCAGGTAATTGCCGTCCGGGCCGAAGTGGTTGTAGACCACGTCGAGAATCACCGCCAGGCCATAGCCGTGGGCCGTATCGATCAGGTGTTTGAGTTGTTCGGGCGAACCGTAGGAGGCCTGCGGTGCGTAAGGCAGAACCCCGTCATAGCCCCAATTGCGCTCGCCGGGAAACTGCGCCAACGGCATCAGTTCGATGGCGGTAATCCCCAACTCGACCAAGCGCGCCAGATGCTGCTCGACCTCGCTGAAACCGCCGAGCGCACCGACATGCAGTTCGTAGATCACCGCCTCGTTCCATGGCCGACCTTGCCAGGCACTGTGCTGCCAGCGATAGGCGAGGGGATCGACCACCACGCTGGGGCTGTCGATATCGCCCGCCTGGGCGCGGGAGGCCGGGTCCGGCACCTCCAGTTCGCCATCGATGTTGTAGCGGTAGCGGGTACCCGCGGGACAGCGGGTCTTGATCACAAACCAGCCGTCGGCCTGAGGCAGCAGCGGCAGGGATTGTCCGTTTTCCAGTTCAAGACTGACGTAAAACGCATCTGGCGCCCACAAGGCAAAACGCGTGTGTTCAGCGTCCAGCATGATTGCGCCGTGGGGCCAGGTTTCAAGAGTCCGTAACGGCATCGTTGAAAACCTCTTACTGTTTGCCCGATTTACCCAGCGCTTTAGCCACCAGTTGTTCGTAGAGTTCGGCGTAGGGTTCGACCGCCTTGCACCAGTTGAAAGGCGCCGCCATGGCCCGGCAACGCATGGCGTTGAGCAGGCCGGGGAAGGCGAACACCTTGAACGCGCGGCTCAGGGCTTCGCGATAGCTCTCCACGGTGGATTCGTCGAAAAGAAAACCGGTCACGCCGTTTTCAATGGTGTCGGCCAGGCCGCCGGTATTGCGCGCCACCGGCAATGAACCGAAGCGCTGGGCGTACATCTGGCTCAGGCCGCAAGGTTCGTAACGCGAAGGCATCAGCAGGAAATCACTGCCGGCAAACATCCGGCGGGCGTCGGTTTCATTGAAGCCGATGTGCACGCCGATTTGCCCGGGGAAGCGCAACGCCAGCTTACGCATGGCTTGTTCTTCTTCCGGTTCGCCGCGGCCGATGATCGCAATCTGGCCGCCATTGGCGACAATGTATTCGGCCACCGCTTCGGTCAGGTCCAGGCCTTTCTGGTAGACAAGTCGCGAGACCACGGCGAACAGCGGGCCTTCGGAATCATCCAGGCCGAATAACCGGCGAACGTGCGCCGCGTTGACCGCTTTGCCGTCCCAGTCACCGATGCCGAACGGGTGGAACAGGTGCGGATCGGTGGCTGCGTCCCAGCTTTCATCGATGCCATTGGGAATCCCGCTGAGCAGACCTTGCTGGGTCTTGGCGGCGAGAAAACCGTCGAGGCCGCAGCCGAAGGCCGGCGTGGTGATTTCCTGGGCATAGGTGGCGCTGACGGTGGTGATGTGGCTCGAGTAGGCCATGCCAGCCTTGAGGAACGACATCTTGCCGTAAAACTCCATGCCTTCCTGCTGCAAGGCATGCACGGGAATACCGAGTTCCGGGCATGAGCCGAGGCTGGTCACGCCCTGGTACGCCAGGTTATGGATGGTGAACAGGGTCGGGGTACGTTGGCCACGCCAGTGCATATAGGCAGGGGCCAGGCCGGCGGGCCAATCGTGGGCGTGCACCAGATCCGGGCACCAGTGAATTTGAGCGAGGTTGGCGGCGATATCGGCGGCCGCAAGGCCCAGGCGGGCGAAACGAATATGGTTGTCTGGCCAGTCACGGCCGTTGTTGGCGCCGTAGGGTGAACCTTCGCGCTCGTACAGTTCAGGGCAGATCAACACGTAAATGACCAGGCCGTCGGGCATGTCCATGCGCCCGATCTTGCAGGGCGGCAACGCGGCGTGCCCGCCCAGTTCACCGATGATATGAATTGGATTTTCGCTGTTCAGCACTTGCGGGTAACCGGGGATCAACACCCGGACATCGTGCAGGTGAGCCATGGCTCGCGGCAGCGCGGCGGAAACGTCTCCCAGGCCACCGGTCTTCACCAGATCGGCAATCTCCGAGGTGACGAACAACACTTTTTTCTTGTTGGGATTCTGACGGACTACCGGTGCCAACGCCTTGGTGACCGGGACGCTGACCGATTTGGCGGTAAGGGCTCCCACGGTGTTGGCTTCGCCGACCTGTTGATGAGCACGTTCTCCCTGAACATCTAACGCCGTATTGATCATATGCATCTCCCCGTGTTGTTGATCTGATTCCAAACCTGGCACAAACGGTGTTGGCCAATTCCTGTGGCCGGGCGCAAACGCGCTACGCATCGGTGAGCAAGTGCTGCCCATGCGCTGAAGCTCAATGGGTGAAGTGGCTGTTGCAAGGAATGCACCAGTCGCTGTGCCCTACCTTTCAGCTGACCTGAAGCCAATACGAAAAGTTTCTATTTATTTCACCGAATGACCAGTCGGTTTTATTCCCCGAAAACAGTCTAGGCCAGAACCTAGAGCGGGGTGGTCAACCGGACAAATTGTTCGACAATCGGTTGGGGGAGGGTACAAAACACACGGGGTTTATGGGGGAGCGCACCGACGAAGGGCAGGTTTGTTTTTTTGGGTGGGTCAAATCGGGACCGGGAAGTCACGATAGTTGGGCGCGATGGAATAGGGGTTGCACCATTTCGGTGCGCAGGATTTAGGAGGGTGTGGTGGATTTGAGGGACTCTTCGCGGGCAGGCCTCGCTCTCACAGGGGAATGCATTTCACATGTGGGCGCGCGGCTTGCCCGCGAAGAACGATAACGCCGTCTCAGCCCAGCAACCGAATCGGCGCTCCGGTCGCCCAAGCCTGAATGTCCTCGATCATCTGCGAAAAGAACAGCTGATAGTTCTGTCGGCTGACGTACCCGACATGGGGCGTGGCCAACACATTGTCCAGGGTTCTGAACGGATGATGGCGGGGCAACGGCTCGTGCTCGAACACGTCCAGAGCTGCGCCCGCCAGGCGTTTTTTCTGCAGGGCCTTGATCAGTGCCGCTTCATCGACAATCGGCCCGCGCGCGGTATTGACCAGCCATGCCGTGGGCTTCATCCAGTCCAGCGCCTGAGCGTCCACCAGCCCTCGGCTGCGCTCGCTGAGCACCAGATGGACCGACAGCACATCAGCCTGTTCGAACAGTTCCTGCTTGCTGACATAGGTCACGCCGACTTCAGCGGCCCGTTCACTGGTGAGGTTTTCGCTCCACGCAATGACGCGCATGCCGAACACCTGGCCGAATTGGGCAACCCGTTGACCGATACTGCCCAGGCCGAGGATCGCCAGCGTCTTGCCCTGCAAGTCGCCACCCAGGCCTTGCTGCCAAAAGCCCGCGCGCAAGGCGTTGGCTTCGGCCACCAGGTTGCGGGTCGCGGCCATGATCAGTGCCCAGGTCAGTTCTGGCGCGGCATGTTTGTAGCTGTCGGTGCCGCAGACCTGGATGCCCAGCGCGGCGGCGGCCTTAAGGTCCAGGGCGGCGTTGCGCATGCCGCCGGTGACCAACAGTTTGAGGGTGGGCAAGCGGCGCAGCAGGTCTTCGTCGAACCGGGTGCGCTCGCGCGTCACACAGATCACCTCGAATGCGCCCAGGCGCTCGGCCAGGGTTTCGTTATCGGCCGGGTAGTCATGGATAAAACTCACCTGGCCGATGCTGTCCAGCACTGACCAGTCCACCACGTCGCGCGCCACGTCCTGCCAGTCATCGATCACCGCAATCTGCACCGCCATCAGCCTTACCTCATCAACGAACGGGATTGGTTTTGTTCAGCCAGCCGAGCAACGCCTGATGAAACTTCGCCGGCTCCTCCATCTGCGGCGCGTGGCCCAGACCCGGGAATTCAATCAGTGTCGACTGGGGGACCAGCTTCGCCACTTGCTTGCCGAGTACATCGTAATGACCGATTTTCGCCTTGACCTCGGGCGGTGCGATGTCTTTGTTGATGGCCGTGGTGTCGGAGGTGCCGATCAACAGCAGGGTCGGCACTTTCAGGTCCTTGAACTCGTAGTACACCGGCTGGTTGAAGATCATGTCGTAAATCAGCGCCGAGTTCCACGCCACCGCTGTTTTGCCCGGTCCTTTGGCCAGGCCTGCGTACATGTTCACCCAGCGGTCAAACTCGGGCTTCCAGCGGCCGTCGTAATAGGTGGTGCGTTGGTAGTCATGAATACCTTGCGCGGTCACTTTCAGCTCGCGCTCATACCATTGATCGACCGAGCGATATGGCACGCCGAGGGCTTTCCAGTCTTCCAGGCCGATGGGGTTGACCAGCGCCAGTTGTTCGACCTGATCGGGGTATTGCAGCGCATAGCGGGTGGCGAGCATGCCGCCGGTGGAGTGGCCGAGCAGGGTCGCCTTTTGTATGCCGAGGGCTTTGAGCAGTTGCTGAGTGTTGCTCGCCAGTTGCTGGAAACTGTACTGATAGTGGTCCGGTTTACTGGAGGTGCAGAAGCCGATCTGGTCCGGGGCGATGACCCGGTAACCGGCCTCACTCAGTGCCTTGATCGAGCTGTCCCAGGTGGCTGCGCAGAAATTCTTGCCATGCATCAACACCACGCTGCGGCCGTTGGCCTTGCCTTGGGCGGCAACGTCCATGTAGCCCATTTGCAAGGATTTGCCCTGGGATTGAAAGGCGAAATGCTTGACCGTGTAGGGGTAGTCAAAGCCCTGGAGTTCCAGGCCGTATTCTGGTGTTTCGGCCTGGGCCTGGTTCTGGGCATAAACGAGAACCGGCAGTGCCGCCGTTAGCAGCAGGCCGGGTAACCAGCGGGAAAGGATGGGCGACATGGGGAAACTCCACAGGAAATCCGCCGATGCTGGATTGGCGTGATTAGGGTGACATTAAACGCAGTCAAGCCATTCCCCTCGCGATGCACTCTTTTTGTAGCAGCTGCTACGGCGAACGCCGATACACGGGGCCTTTCGTTCAACCCATCCAGCCCAACGTGGCCATTGCCAGTACGCCATAGCGGGCACCCTTGGCGAGGGTCACGATCATCAGGAAACGCCCCAGCGGTTCGCGCATGACGCCGGCCACCAGCGTCAGCGGGTCGCCGATGATCGGTACCCAACTCAGCAGCAAGGACCAATGACCGTAGCGCAGATAATGTATTTGGGCTTGTTGAAGATGACGAGGGCTGACCGGAAAGCAGCGCCGCTCGCGAAACCGCTCGATGCCGCGTCCCAGCCACCAGTTCAGCAGCGACCCCAGCACGTTGCCCAGCGTTGCCACTGCCAACAGCGACCAGAGCCAATACCGGTCGCTGAGCAACAACCCCACCAGCACCGCTTCGGACTGCAAGGGCAGCAGGCTCGCGGCGCCGAACGCCGCGAGAAACAACCCGATGTAGGCACCGAACATCAATGGGCGGGGTAGTCCGCCACCACCACGTCAGTGCCATCCTTTTGCAGGCCGATCACCTGATAGGCATCGCTCATGCCGTCCATTTCCATCCCGGGCGAGCCCATCGGCATACCGGGGGCAGCAACTCCCAACAGATCGTCACGTTTGCTCAAGGCCAGCACTTGGTCGGCCGGCACATGGCCTTCGACGAACTTGCCGTTGATCAAGGCGGTGTGGCACGACGCCAGGCGAGGCGGTACGCCGTGTTGTTGCTTGAACTGGCTCATATCGGCTTCGACGTGGTCTTCGACCTTGAAGCCGTTGGCTTCCAGATGGCTGACCCATTTTTTGCAGCAGCCGCAATTGGCGTCGCGGTGCACTTCGATCGGGATCAGGTCGGCGGCCTGGGCCAGGGAGGAGATGAAGAGGGCGCTCAGGGCGGCCAGACGCAGGTGGGTTCGCATGGGAGTCTCGTCTCGGGTTACGGCCAAAAAGGTGCATTTTGACTCTTTTATCCGACTGGGCATTGCGCGAGTGTTTCTAAGTTATACAAGGTCGGCTGGCCAGATCATCGCAGGTTGATGCTGTCAGCTGAATGAGCGAGGAATGACAAAAATGTCAGGTGTGCCGTCTGAGCGTCGAAAACCGGCGCTCAGGGGGACTTACGAACTGTAAAATTTGCAAGCCTACGGCAAGGGCAACGGCTACCGGTCGAGCAACTTCATGACCTCTTCCGGATAGCGCAAGCCAGCGGTGGCATTGGCCGGGAATATCGCTTCAAGGGCCTGCAACTCTTCGCGGCTCAGTTTCACCTCCAGCGCGGCCACATTTTCCTCCAGGTATTTACGTTGTTTGGTGCCCGGAATCGGGATCAGGTAATCCCCTTGAGCCAAGACCCAGGCTAAGGCCAATTGGCCGGCTGTCACGCCTTTGTCGGCGGCCAGCGTTTGTACCTGCTGCACCAGCAACAGGTTTTTGGAAAAGTTTTCCCCTTGGAAACGCGGGCTGAAGCGACGGTAGTCGTCTGCGGCGAAGTCATCCGGGCTTTTCAGTGCCCCGGTCAAAAAGCCCCGGCCCAACGGGCTATAAGGTACAAAGGCCACGCCCAGGCGCTGGCATGCGGCCAGGCAACCGTTCTCTTCCTGATCGCGGCTCCACAGCGAATATTCACTTTGCAGGGCGCTGATCGGATGAACCTTGTGCGCTCGCTCCAGTGTATCGACCGAGGCCTCACTCAATCCCAGGTAACGCACCTTGCCGGCCCTCACCAGTTCGGCCATGGCGCCGACGGTTTCCTCGATGGCCACCTGCGGATCGATGCGGTGCTGGTAATACAAATCCAGGGTTTCCACGCCCAGGCGCTTGAGGGTGCCGTCGATCGCTTCGCGAATGTATTCCGGGCGACCGTTGACGCCACGCGCGCCGGGGTTGGACGGGTCGCGGACAATGCCGAACTTGCTGGCCAGGAACACTTGGTCGCGCTTGCCGACAATCGCCTTGCCGATTAGCTCTTCGTTGGTGTGTGGGCCGTACATGTCTGCCGTGTCGAGCAGGTTGATCCCCAACTCCAGCGCGCGATGCAGCGTTGCCGTGGCTTCGCGGGTGTCCACGCCGGTGGTGTAGAAATCGGTCATGCCCATGCAGCCCAGACCGATGGCTGACACCTGTGGTCCGTTCTTGCCCAGTTGACGTGTTTGCATGAAATGAACTCCCTGTGGATGTAGGCGCTTAGTGTCGATCTCGACAGAACGAAGATAAACCGGCTAAAAGTGCTATCACTGTTCGTAATTTCTAAATAATCATCGAGTCCTGACCATGGATCGTTTAAACGCCATGCGTGTATTCACGCGAATCGTCGAACTGGGCGGCTTCGCCAAGGCGGCGGACAGCCTGCAATTACCGCGTGCCTCCGTGACCATTCTGATCAAGCAACTTGAGGCCCACCTGGGCGTGCAACTGCTGCAACGCACCACCCGGCAAATCAGCCTGACGCTCGATGGCGCAGCCTATTACCCGCGTTGCGTGCGGTTGCTGGCGGATCTGGAGGAAACCGAAGCCGTGTTTTCCGCTGCTCGCCACAACCCCAAAGGCCTGTTGCGAGTGGATATGCCGGCGGGAGTGGGGCGTTTGATGGTGATCCCGGCATTGCCGCAATTCACTGCACGCTATCCCTTGATCGAGCTGGAAATCGGTTTGAATGACCGGACTGTGGATCTGATCCGCGAAGGTGTCGATTGCGTGTTGCGGGGCGGCTCGGCCCTGGACGAATCACTGGTGGCGCGACCGCTGGCCACACTGGATCAGGTCACGTGTGCGAGTCCCGAATACTTGCAACGTTGCGGGACTCCGCGGTGTCTGGAGGATCTGAAGGGGCATCGGATGGTGGAGTACTTTTCCAATAGCACGGGCAAACGCTACGGACTGGAGTTTGTCGTCGATGGGCAGTTGCGGTTGATCGACCTGCCCAAGCACGTCGCGGTCAACAGCTCCGATGGCTATCTGGCGGCGTGTGAGGCGGGATATGGCTTGGTCCAGGCTCCGTATTATCACGTTGCCCGTCAATTGAAGGAGGGACGTTTGATCGAGGTCCTGAGGGATGTGCCGCCACCGGGTATGCCGCTGACGGCGCTCTATCCTCCTCACCGCCAGTTATCCCGGCGGGTTAGGGTATTTGTCGACTGGCTGGTGGAACTTTGCGCTCAGCCGGGTAATGACTTTTACAGGAAACCCTCACGCGGCTGAGCGGGCTCCAATGGATGCATCGGCGCAGCGCTGGCTTCTCGTGGCGCTCGCGTTCTGCTGCAAATCGTCATGCAACTGTTGCATGTATACGCAGCCCAGATCGAGGGATCGAACCTGCACGCCCCGATGAAACAGGGCGAACCAGCCATTGTCACCTGACGTAGGCATCAAGCCGGTAAAGGCGAAGCCCAGCGCCGAAAAACTGCACAAGTCCCAGGCGAAGTGCCGGGATAGTTCGAGCCGTGCCGAGATCACCCAGTGCCCGGGCAGTTGCCGGAGTTGCTCAAGTAAATCATCGTTCAAATGCTGAATGATAATGTCGACCCGATGCTGATGTTGTTCAATTTGCAAGGACGTGGCGAGGCGCGGAGTGTCCTGGTGGGTTCCGAACACCGAGCACAGGTGCTGCATAAGCGCCCGGCAGCTTTCGGGCCATTGGATATCGGGGAGTGGTCGTGTGTGTCCTTCGATCATGTGGCAACACATCACCATGGTTTCCGGAAGTGGTTCGCCAAATGGCGAGGGGACGTAGTCGGGAAGCAGTCCAGTGTTGTGGAAACCGAGTTTTTTTGCGATGCGTTGCGTGTAGGGATGGTGGGTCACTTGCATGATCGAGGCGCTTTTAAGCCCCAGAGAACCTGCCTGTCTCAGCAGTTCGCGGCCCAGACGAGTGGCGATGTCCTGCCCCTGCGCGGCGGGATGTACCACGGTGAGGGCCAGTTCCGCGGTATTCGAAGGTGTGTCGCGTCGCAACGCGGCATGACCGAGGACGGCTGTGTCATCCACAGCCAGCATTGATTGCCAGTGACCCTCGGCATTGTGCTGATTGATCATGTTCGGCAGGTAAACATCCGGCTGAGCGTAATGATCGCCGTAGACTTCTTGAAACAATCGACTCACTGCGTTTGCATCGGAAGGGCGGTAGGCGCGAATTATCAACGGGGTCATCACACGAACTCCTGCAAGGGAACGTCATACACTCGCAAATCCAGCACCCGCAGTTGTTTGCCCGAGCGAGGGTGGAGTTTCAGGTCTGTGGTTGCGCAAGGCAGTACTCGAAACTCCAGCAGACCCTCGCGGCTCAGGTCGTCGATGGCGGGGTAGTGGGCGAGCAGCGCTTCACGCAATTCGCGGAGCACCGGTTCGACGGCTTGTAACTGAGGTTCGGGCACCCACTTCACGCTCAGCAGATCCTTGGGGCCGGTCTGCTCGATCAGCAATTGCCATTGTTCGCTGTGCGCTACACGCTGGACGATCTCGTGTATTTCTTCAGTGAACAGCGACAACACACCGACTCGTACTCGTTGACTGTGGGCACTGCGCCCTTTGAGCGCGAATTTACGCCTCGGGGTTGCGGCCGGCTCACGCCAACAGGCACGGTCGCCCACTGGGTAGCGCAGCAGCGGCATAAGCCGGCGTGTCAGGTTGGTCAGTACCAACAACCCGGTGCGATCGCACTCTTCAATCACTTCACCGGTGTGTTCGTCGACGATTTCCAGCAGGGTTTGTTGATCGAACACCCGATGCTCGCCCAATGCGCAGTCGCGATCGCTGGCGCCTATCAGCCCGGCGTCTACGCTGGCGTAGCCGATCGAGGCGATACGGGCATTGGGGAACATTTCCCCAAGGATTGCCAACTGCGGAGCAAACAGGCTTTCGCCGGCATATAACAGCGTCTCAACCCCGTACAACACACGCCGATGCTGCGCCAGGTAGGCGCAGAATTGCAGCAGTTGTGCCGGTACGCCGGCCAGAACGTTGATCCGATGCCGCTCTATGGCATCCGCCAATACGTCCGGCTCGACGTTTCCGGTGAACGGAAATTCGCAGATGGATCGCTCGACATAGGCCAGGGAGTCGTGGACGAACAGAAAGCTGGCGTAGAGATCCCCTGAAAAAAACAGGTTGGCAACCCGGTCGCCATTGTTCAGTTGAGCTGAGAGGCTGGCGCCGAACGTGCTGACCAAGGCTTGCCATTCCTCGTAGGAGTAAACCGCAAGTTTGCCTTGGCTGGTCGAGCCTCCGGTTTTTAATACCAGTGCATCATCGACATCTCCGGTCAGGACTGACCAATGACTCAAGTCGTTGCTACCGGACCAATAGTCGGCCACATGGGTTAATGGCAGATCTTTTAAAGTAAGCCCGTTCTCGGGCAAGTGTTCCAGATGTTTATGGTAGAAGTTGGAGTGTTGTCTTATATAAGGTACAAGTTGTTCAAGCGAATAAGTTGGCTTCACGGGATTCTCTTTTATAGTGGGCGTCTTGCGTCGACTTCTCTTATTTTCGTTGATCGATAACTAAGGGGGTTTTGCCACTGTGTTTGTTTCGGGTGAATGCTTGTTCAACGCATGTTGTCACCTCCACAATTAAAAGTTCAGCGCGCACCGCATTCGCCAAGGCTTCGTGGGTCAGCAGTTTTTCGTGTACCCACTCGGCGTCTGCATCCGCGAGAACGTACATGCGTTCGACCCCGTTGGCGGTGTGGTCCAGGACCACTTGAATGGGGGATCCCACACTGAGTTCCAGCGCCGCGGGCGAAATGAACTCCGTGCCAATGCGCACCAGTTTGTCGTGTCGCTGCAGCAGTTCGAATCGCGGCGTCTCCAGTCCGCAAGGGCAGGTTCCGGGTATCCAGCGGCCGGTGTCGCCGATGTCATATCGGCGCACGTGCTGACCCTGCCGGGCGCGTGACGTAAACAGCAGGCGGCCGATCTCATTGGCTTGTACCGGCGCATCCTGTTCGAGCTGGACGATTTCCAGATGCTGGATTTCGCTCATCAAGTGGAATACGCCGTCCGCCGTTGCCCGGCAGGCATGCCCCAGGGGGCCTGCATCGACGGAGCCATACATGGCGGAGCGAATCGTCGACACCCCACAGCTTTCCATCAGGCGCCGACTGGCTTCTCCCGGATGTTCGCCGCCAAGGAATACTTTGCCGATACCGGCATAAGCGCGAAGTCGGGCCTGCTCTTTGAGAAACAGCCGATGCAACGTGCTGGGCATGCCGATCAGCACGGTGACACGCTGCTCCACGATCAGTCGGGCGATTTCGCTGAAGTCATCGTCCTGGGGAGCCCCCATGGGCAAATGCACAACCCCCATCCGTTCAAGAATGTTGGAACAACTGAAAAAACCACCATAAAGGTTGCCGCCGTAGAACAGGTTCATCACCCGGTCCAGTGACGGATCGAGCCCGACGCAGAACATGCCGTCGGCCGAGGCGCGCATTTGTCGATGAAAGTCTTGATAGCTGAAGCCAGCCAGCGCCGGGGTCCCGCTGCTACCGCCGGAGCGGAAGTACAGCTGTGCTGCGGACCCGATCGGCTGGGCCATAAAAGTGTCCTTGTCCATGATCGGGTCACGGGATGTGTCGGGGGCGGGCGGAACTGGGTCGAGCGTTGCACGACCTGTTAAGACATGCTGGGGCAAACTCACCGAGAGGCGGCGACTCAGACGCGACAGCGCGTAGACGCCATCGTGGGGCTCGCCGGTGTATCCGTCATGGATCGATTCGCAAGGTGCAATGCGACTGACGCCGGCATTGACCAATGTTCGAACGAGCTCAGGCGTTTTTGCCGAGGGGGACATCAACGCGCAGCTTTGCAGGAAGTTGCGCCAGGGCTGCAGCGTCTCGGCGAGCAGATACTGAGGAACCGGTTTGAGCACAATCGTACGAAACAGCGGTGACGGCGCGAGCTTTTGATGGTGCTCCCAGATGACGCGCCATCCGAGGCCAGTCCACACTTGGCCGGTCTGATTGGCAAAGCACTGATCGAGCCGTGCCATGGCGGTGCGGGTGGTGATTTCCGATGCTTCCTGATCTGTCGGCGTTAATGCCGGCCAGTGTGGGGCGCGACGGTTGAAGGCTTCGGCCAGTCGATCTCCGAGGTTCTGCAGGACGGCCGGATCGTTGCTGTCCACCAGCACCCATTGAGGACTGGAACACGCTTGTTGATCCAGTCGACAGACTTCATCCGCCAGGGCATCGAGCGCCGAAGGCGACGCCGCATCAGGTGACAGGTAGGCGAAGCTGATCTTGTGTCCCCAATCGATCCAGCGACAGCCGGACGGGATCTGCTGGCGGATCGATTTAAGCGCCACTTCTGCGCCCCAGGCGGATACCCCATCGGCCTTGGCGCAGAGTTGAGCGATATAGGAGGTGTCCACCGGCAGAACCGCTACGAATTCGGCCAGTCTGCCACTGGTGTCGCAACGCAAAAGGGCGGCGAGCAATTGTGCGGTCAAACCCTGATCGCTGGAGCTGGGGCGCAGCCAGTTGATGTTGCCGGCCAGCAGGCTTTCGAGGATCGCGCAAAACGCCAGCATCGGCGCATTGCCCGGGGTGATATGCACCACCAGCCCCAATGGATGCCAGCTTTCGAAGCTTGGCTGGCGGTAGTCGATACGCCGCAGTGAACGCGGTTGCGGGCCCAATTCCCGTTCAAGCTTGGTGCTCAGGTTGCTGCGCTGGCAGAAGTCGATAAGCCCCTGACATTGGTCGTCGTCCAGGGGCAGATCCAGGCTGCGAGCTTGCAACTGCGTGGCAAAGCAAGCGGCGGACTCGATCACGATATCGCTGTCGATCGGCGTAGCCAGCAGCCGGGGCAGCGGTTGCTGAAGGAGGTCGAGGGCGCTTTGGGCAGAGATGTCGTCGCGCAGTTGGCCATTGATCAGGTACATATCAAGCTCCCCCGATCAGTTCTGAAGCGGCCATGGCACAGCTACGACTGGCGCTGGTGCCGGCACGTCCATGCAGCTCGAACCAATCGGTCGTCAGGCCGCATCCGCAACTGGCGCCGGGGTGCAACGTTGCCAGATCTCCCATGACCACAGCATGAGCAGGGCTTGAGGAAATGTAGGGGGAGACGAATTCCAGCAAACCGCGCTGGCCGTAGGGCTGGACAGTGAAATCGGATGGGTTGCGCACGAAAACCTTCGAGTAAATCGGTACATGAAAATGATGGTGGGCACACTGGATATAGGGCACGGCATGCTCTACGGCGCCGTAGCCGTCCCGGCAGCGGGACAGGTCGATACCCAATTGCCGGTTGATGCGGGCATACAACTGATGCAGGGGAGTCTCCTGTGCCGCCTGGGTTTTCCAGCCGCCCCCCAGCAACACCAGTGACTGGGCAGGCAACTGCAAGTCGGCCACGCCTGTGTCCTCCATGTGCTGCAGTGCATGGGAAAGGAACGCCGGAAAACCGAGAATGCGAACGGGCAATCCTTCCTCGGCAAACTCCTGCAGGGCGCGAATGACACCGAAGAGGTCGAACTCGTGGCCTTTGCCGGTCAGGCGCAAGCCGTAAGCGGCTCGGTTGACGGGGGCATAGCTACACAGAAATTGATCGGTATAGGCCGTGCCCAGGGTAATGACCGCCTCGGGTTCGTAGCTCAGAAGCAAATAATTGCAGGGGCTGTCCGGGGTGTCCCAGCCGTAGTGCCGGAAAATGTGGCTCACCATGCCTTGGGCGGCGACCATGCTGCGATGGTCGTAGCGCATGCGACTCTTCTGACCGCTGGTGCCGGATGAGGTCATCTCCAGCGCGCCTTCGCCTGTGGGACTGATCAGCAGATGACGTTTGAAGTAATTGGCGAAAATCGGCGGCAACCTTGACCAGTCATCCAGCGTCTCGAGAGTGCGGGCATCAAGGCCATTGGCGTTCAGCCAGCGTTCATATCCGGGCGTGTGATGACAATGAAACAGGCTGATTTCACCCATTGCCTGATCGAACAGACCTTCTGGCATGGATTCCAGGCAATAGGGTTGCGTTAACGCGCAAAGCGCATCGGCGTGGGGTGGATGGATCATCAAAAGACCTATGGGGTGGTATCAGACGGCAAGCGTGATATGAGAGCGACGCAGAAACAGTCGTAAGGGCGCCAGGCACAAGAGTCCCGTGAGGCCGGCCATCAGGGCGAAGGCTTCAAGGCTGTCACCGGCACCCAGTGCGGCGATAATTGAGCCGCCGCCACCCATGACGGCAATGGAGATCATGCCGATCATGGCCGAGACCAGGCCTTTGCTGTCGTCGCTGGAGAACAGGGCGAGCCGGTACAGCGCGGCATTGCTCATGCCGAGACCGATGGCGTAAAGCGATAGGCAACTGACCAACAGCACCGTTGAAGCACCGGTGAACGTTATGGTGATCAATGCAATGAGCCCGCCGCAAAATGGCCAGAGCGCATATCGAATCAGTTGAGGCAGTTCAGTGTTGGCAATCAATCGGTTGAGTATCAGATTGCCGAAAATGACGGCCGCAAATACCGGGATTTGCCACAGGCCATACTGCAGAGGAGAAAGTCCCTGGCTCTGGATCAGCAAGATTGGCGCCAAGCCGATCCAGGCAATCAACGGCAGGCTCATTAGTCCCAGGGCGACGGTAGCGCTCAGGAATTGTGTGTTGGTGAGCAACGCGGCGTATCGGCGCACGGTGCCGTTCCATTCAAAGGGCACTGCGGCCAATTGTTGACCGTCCTGGCGCGCGGTGCCCACGGTTTCCGGCATGAACAGGTAAAGCCCGAGCCAGACCGTCGCGCCGCCGACACCCAACACTAAAAACAGCTCCCGCCAGGAAAGCCATTCCAGCGCCAGGCTGCCGAGCAGGGGGCCGAGCAGCGGGGAGAGCAGCGCAACGTTCCCCAGCAACGCCATGATTTTTACCGCGTCGGCTTCGCAGAAGACTTCTTGCAGGGCTGGATAACTGACTGCAATGACAAATCCCAATCCGATGCCCTGAATCAGGCGCAAGCCGTTGAAGGCAAGAATGCTCTGCACGTAGAACGCCACGGCACAGGCCAGGGCGAACACCGCACAACCGATGAGCAACAGCCTGCGACGACCGAAGTGATCGGACAATGGTCCGATAAGCCACTGCAGAAGAACGCCGCCAATCAAGTAAAGATTGAAGGCATATGGAACGTGACTCGTACTGGCATCCAGTTGATGGGTGACGGTCAACATGGCCGGCATAATCATATCGCTGGCCATATAAGTCAGCAGTTCGAAAAGAGTGATTGCAAGACAAAAACCGAATAATCGAGGCGGACTTATATCTATCAAAGGTTTGCGCATGGCGTTCCCGTTGGTGCTGGAGTTGGATAAGGCAGCAGAGCAAGAGTAACCATGGCTCATGAATAATTACATGTGCTTATGTGAGGCTAAGAGTTTCAATACTTTTCGTTATGTGTCTGGCTGGAAGTTCAGGGGAAAGAGGAGTGGGGTTTTGTAAATAAAATTACAGAGAAATAAGAATAGTCCTACACAAAAATGCCCGCTATAGAGCAGGCATTTGTACGCGACATGTAGGGGTGATTTCTTCGTCTTGTGAGTGAATGGTAAGTTATTCACTGGTCAAGAAAGCAGTTTAACGTTATCGACGCTGGTAGTAGCCGTGTCCGTCACGGTCGTAATGGTGGCCGCCATGCCAGCCGTTATTAGGAAAAATGATGCAGCCACTCAGGGTCAGGAGGGCGAGCAGTGGAATCAGCTTTGTGATTCGACGGAACATTTTAAAAATCCTCATGGTTATCGCCGCAATGAAGTCAAAACTCTTCATCGGCTGTAACATGAGACCCCGTTTGCAGCCCCGCATTCGCGCAGAACTGTAGGGGTTTGGTATGCAATCGGATACAAACCGGATACATTTTTTTGGTTCAGGAACCCGTAATGACCCAGTCGCAACGTTTGAAATACTCGATTCTGATTTCCCTGGTGGTACTGGGGATCATGTTCGGCCTTTCCTGGCTGCAGAACGCAGGGTTCATCAGCGAGAAGCTGTTCCAGTACATCGCCATTGGCGTGGCGGTGGTCGTGGTGGTGATCAATGGCGTGATGCGTCGCAAGGTCAAGCCTTGAGCGACGCCTGCTGGCCTGATTGCTCGCCATGAAGGACGGCGACAGCCTGTGGATGCAGGCTGTAGCTTTTGTCTGGATTGAGCGTGATAACGCCTTCGCTGCACAGGCGTTTCAACACTTCGCGGACACTGAGAAAGGACAGGGGAATGTCCAGGTCCAGCAAATGACTGTGCACACCGCGCACACCCAGGCTGCGGTCGCCTTCGGCGGCGCTTAGCAAGGCGTCGATGACTTTCAGGCGAATCAGGCTGGTCCGCAGGCCAAAGCACTTGAGCAAAAACCTGATCCGTTCGTTGCCCTGGCGTTCGGTCTGTTGATTGCAAGCACCGGAGCTCATGGCGCTGCCCTTTGATGCATGGCTACCATCCGTTGGCAGTTGCGGGTTGTACATGCAAAAACTCCTTTCCAGAGCCTGATCATGAAAATGTGATGGGTGCTCTTGATCAATAAGACGAACGAGCCGGGAAATAATGAAGACCTGCATGTAGAAAATTTGTCGCCGCGACGTCAGCGCTCTGTGAGAAGGGCATTTGGGGATGCCCTCGAAGACCTAATTTTTTTGGTGTTCGCTTCGTTTTTCTGGAAGGCGCATTGCGTGTCATACGTCTTTTCGATCAGGAGCGAGCGTGATTATTTCCAGGCAGTTAACCAGGTTGAGCCTGGCGGGTGTGTTTCTGGGGCTGAGCCTTGGGGCAAACGCGCGCAGTCAGCCAGAGCAGGCGACGGCCGACATCCGTCGAACCAGTTTCGGCGTACCGCATATCCGCGCCGAAAACGAGCGCGGGCTCGGCTATGGCATTGGTTATGCCTACGCCCAAGACAACTTGTGCTTGCTGGCCAATGAGATCGTCACCGTCAATGGCGAGCGTTCGCAGTATTTTGGCCCGGAGCAGGTGACGCTCGAGGAGCGCGGTAACCTGGCCAGCGATCTGTTTTTCAACTGGCTGAACACCCCCGAGGCTGTCGCCGGTTTCTGGCAGGCGCAAACTCCTGAAGTCCGTGAGCTCATTGAAGGCTATGTGGCGGGTTACAACCGTTCGCTGACAGAGCGTCGAGCGCAGGGTTTACCGCAGCAATGCCAGGGCGAATGGGTGCGCGCAATTACCGCCCAGGACCTGGTCAAGTTGACTCGTCGATTGTTGGTCGAAGGCGGCGTGGGCCAGTTTGCCGAAGCACTGGCCGGCGCGACTCCGCCTAAAGCCGTCGCTCATGCGGCAGGCGACCCGGCGTCGTTCCAGTTGGCGACTTCACGCATGCAACGCTTTGCTCTGGATCGCGGCAGCAATGCCGTGGCGGTTGGCAGCGAGCGTTCGTTCAACGGTCGCGGAATGCTGCTGGCCAACCCGCATTTTCCTTGGGTGGGCGGGATGCGTTTCTATCAGATGCACCTGACCATTCCCGGCAAACTGGATGTGATGGGCGCCGCGTTGCCCGGTCTGCCGATGATCAACATCGGGTTCAACCAGCATCTGGCATGGACCCACACCGTAGACTCGTCCAAACACTTCACCTTGTATCGCCTGCAACTCGATCCGAAGGAGCCGACCCGCTACCTGCTCGATGGCAAGTCTTTGCCAATGAAAAAGCAGACGCTGACAGTCAGCGTGAAGCAACCCGATGGCCAGACCCGGCAGATTTCCCATGTGGTCTATAGCTCGGCGTTCGGGCCGATTGTGCAATGGCCTGGAAAACTGGACTGGAACAATCAGTTTGCCTACAGCCTGCGTGATGCCAACCTGGATAACGACCGGGTCTTGCAGCAGTGGTACGCGATGAATCGTGCCGCCAGCGTCAAGGATTTACAGGCCTCGGTGCACAAGATTCAGGGGATCCCGTGGGTCAACACCCTGGCAGTGGACGATCAGGGGCAGACGCTTTACATGAACCTGTCAGTGGTGCCGAACGTCAGTGCCGAGAAGTTGGCCAAGTGCAGCGACCCGCGAGCGGGGTTACAGATGATCCTGCTCGACGGCTCCAACAGTGCTTGTGCCTGGGACGTCGACCCGCACGCCGCGCAAAAAGGCATTTATGCCGCAGACAAATTGCCGCAACTGCTGCGCAAGGATTTTGTGCAGCATTCCAACGATTCGGCCTGGATGGCCAACCCGGCACAACCGCTCACCGGTTTCTCGCCATTGATCAGTCAGGACAGCCAGCCATTGGGGCTGCGTTCGCGCTTCGCCCTGGAGCGCCTGAGCTTTTTGAACAAGGCGGGTCCTATCGCGGCGGCGGATCTGCAACACATGGTGATGGACGATCAGGTGTATCAGGCGGCCCTGGTGATGCCGGACCTGCTGCAATTCTGTGCCGCGGACCTCGGCACCGATGCGCCGACGCTGACGCCCTTGTGTGCCAGTCTCAAGGCTTGGGATCACCGAGTGAATCTGGACAGTGGGCTGGGCTTTTTGCATTTTCAGAACGTCATGCTGGCGTTGCAGCAAACCCCTGACTTCTGGCGTGTGGCGTTCGATCCGAAGGATCCGCAACACACCCCGAGTGGCCTGGCCACCGAACGGCCGGAAGTCGCCAAAGCGGTTCGGGCGGCGATGCTGGCTTCGGTAGAAAAGGTCGAGACCCTTGGCCTGAAGGCCGACAGCCGCTGGGGCGATATCCAGGTGGCCAGCAGTGGCGGGCAGCAAACGCCGATCCACGGCGGGCCGGGCACGCTGGGGGTGTATAACGCCATTCAAAGCGTGCCGAGAACCGACGGCAAACGTGAAGTCGTCAGTGGCACCAGCTATTTGCAGGTGGTGACGTTCGATGACAAGGGGCCGCAGGCTCAGGGTTTGCTGGCGTTTTCGTTGTCCAGTGACCCGGCGTCGAAGTATTCCCGGGACCAGACACAGGCCTTTTCGAACAAACAGTTGAGTGTGTTGCCGTTCACCGAGCAGCAGATCACGGCTGATCCGCAGTATCAGGCTCAGACGATCCGCGAGCAGGATGAAAAGGTGGGGAAGATCGCCGCGCAGTAACAGCGATAGCGTTTAAATGAAAAGGTGAAGGCCGTACCCCGCAAGGGTCGCGGCCTTCAGCTTTTTGGGGCTTGTTGAGGCATTGAGTTGAGGACCGGATTGCCGTCCTGGTTGCGGGTCAGGTAGACCGGCAGCACCTTGGGCAGCGAAGCCACCAGGTTATTGAGCTCTTTGATGTTGTAGATACCGCCGAGGCGAATCGAACCAGCGCTGTGGTCCGCGAGCATCACCGGTTTGTTCAGATAACGATTGATCAAGGGCAGGGCATCGGTCAGCGCCAGATTATCAAGCACCAGTTTGCCGCTGCGCCAGGCCAGCGACTGGTCGTTGGCATAGGTCTGGCTGATTTGTGGCGTGAAGTCGCCGTGCCTGTAACGTGCCTGCATCGCAGGTTCCAGGCGTAGACCGTCGCCGGGCAGGGCATCGTTGCTGGTCACCAGCACGGAACCCTCGATCAGGTTCACGCGTACCTGGTCTTCATACATCCAGACATTGAATTGGGTGCCGGTGACGCGAATCCTGCCGTCGCCCGCCCTGACAATGAACGGGTGCTGCAGGTCGTGGCTGACGCTGAAGAAGGCTTCGCCTTTTTTCAGCGTGACACGACGTTGATCCTTGTAGTTGCTGAACATCAGTTCACTGCCCAGGTTCAGCTCCACCTGGCTGCCGTCACCCAGCGTGACCTGACGAACACTATCGGTCGCCTCGAAATGCTGGTAGGCATTGGGCAGCCACCCCAGGTTCCATCCGGTATACGCGGCCAGTGGCAGCGCCAGGGCGCAGATCGCGGCTGCGATGCCGAAAGTGCGCCAGGGTGTTGTCGGTTTGACCCGAACAACCGGCGCAGCGGATTCGGGACGAGGCAAATCCCCCGCAACATCCCAGATATCCAGCATGGCTTCGTACTCGAAGGCGTGCAGCGGATGGGCATCACGCCATTGCTCGAACGCCAGGCGTTCCTCTGCCGTGCAGTCGCTGGCGTGCAGACGCATGCACCAGTGCGCAGCGGCATCGGTGATGGCGTCGTATTGGGCTTGCGAGAGAGAGTGGTCGGTCATTGACTCATCCTGATTTCCTGCATTCTAACCTTGAGGGGAAGCCTGCGAGAACAATCGTCATGGCATTTCCCCATCAAAGTCGAAGTTATTTTCAGGGCACTGACATTGCGCCAGTGCCTGGTGACCGCGTTTCAGGGGGGGTCGACGTGAAGTTGACGTCCCAAATGAGAGATAAGCCAAGCGACAGAGTCAGCATTGGCCAGCTGGACAGCCAGTCTTGTCGTCGCATCCTTTTTGAAATGCGTGCGGGCTTCGGCCAGGTTTTTTTTTCCGGTCAAACTCAAAATCCGGTCACGTGTACGGTTGGTTTCCTCGTAGAAGGTTTGACCAAAATCTTCCCATACATTTGTATCGTCATTCAAAACGGCGAACAGTTCGGATAAGGGGGTATGGATTGAAAGTGCTTCCTTCTGAAGCTGTGTCAGCGCCTTGCTCAAATGGTTGCCACGGGGCGTAGTGGTATCAATCAGGTCGACAAACGGTCTGCTTGCATCCATATAAGCAATATCCTCCGTGTCACAAATCACATGCGACAGCTCGTGGATCAACGTCGTTGCGCGGGCGTGGGCACGGATCGGGAACGCGGCATCGGTCATGTAATTACGGTAGTGATCCATGTAAGGCATAAAATACTTCTCTGCCAGGTAGATTTTTTTCTGTTGATCGGTAGGGATCGTGAAGGCAAACATATGGTCCCGGTCACCGGGATGAGCTCTCCCGGTGACGAAGCGTTCCGACTGCTCGTTCCTGAGGGTCGGATCCAACAAGGCACCGAGGATGTCCTCTACGACCTTCTGGATCATCGTCACATGCTCGGGCGATATCTCCGACACATCAAGAAACCTCCTGACGAGCTGATGAACCGGTGTCTCTGTGTCGCCTGAATTTTTCAACAGTTGCAAGTTACGAAAACCGTTCCACGCATAGGTGGTTGCGAAGTCAAGGCCTTCGTCGATCAGCCGCGCCCGCACAGGGAAGAGCCGGCGTATTTGAGCCATTCCGTTGGCTTCGACGTTCATCCCGCCACGGACAGCGTTCCACGTTTTCAACCTCTTGATCAGGCTGTACTGACGAACCAGCTCATCCGGTTCCCGCACCCACTGCTTTGAAGCGTTTCGAGCAACATGGGGGCCGCTTCCGTCCGGACCGCTGATGCGCCAGCGCAGGCCACGTTTTTCGAGTTGATAGACCTTTCCTTCAACCGCACCGTATTTTTTCTGTGTGGTCGGGTGCGTGTAGAGCCCAAGGGCGGTGTCCCGGGTCATTGAGCCAAGGTTGACATCAACGTGCTCGTGGTTCTGCAAACCGGTGCGTGCGGGATCGGTAGTGGCGATGTCCTGCCATTTAAGGCTGGCACTGGCTGGGGAGGGGGAAGCCTCGCTGGCCGCTGCAGAGGGCTCTGCCGGGCCTTCCATTGACTGGCGCAACATCGCCAGTTGCGTGATGCCGCTGATAAAGGATGTTATCGCCGGGCCCCATTTGTGTTGTTGAAGCTCCTCCGCAGACTGCTTGACCTCACGATAGCTGCGCCACACGACAATCGGGTAGGCCAGTTTGCCCATCAGGAACGTATAGGCCTGTTCCAGATCGTCACCCAGTACACGTTTTACGGTTTCCCACTCGCCCTGAGCGTCTTTGTTGGACTGGGTGCCCAACAGTCGCGCGAGGAGTTTGATATTTTCGTTGAACAGGTGCCTGAACAGATGGCCCTTGATGGGGTTGGAGGCCAGACTGATCTTGCCGGACGCTTTCGTACCCGTCACATGGGTGTCGTAATGCGTGCGGCCGGTGTCCGACAGCCTGTTGCGCACCCAACTTTGTAATGGCCCTTGTGACTTGAGCTCGGTCAGCAACAGCTTTTCGTTTTCATATTCCTTCACGCCATGCTCAGGGCTATAGGGTGCGATAAGCACCTCGGGTCCCGGGGTGTTCTGTTTGGGGCCGATCAAATACATTCCCGGGACTTTGATCGACTGGTCTTTACCGAAGAGAAGCTCAAGTGGACGGATTATCGCATTCGTACCGCTGACGGCCTCGCGGGCGATTGCATCGGGCATGTCCATGACCTGCCGAACGAGGTCGAACCCGGTTTCGCTCAGGCGTTCCTGCAGTTTTAGCGAATGCGCGTAGTGCAGCAGTTGCCAGGGCAATTGTGCGGCGAACAGCTGCCTGCAGGATTTCGCAGTGGTGCTGGTTTCGGCAAGCGCCGCCTCCACAAATTTTTTGTGGAACTGACCGACATTCAGCTTTCGTATCAGGCTCTTGATGTAAGGCTTGTCCATTTTGGCTGGGATGGCGGCTGAGGTGAGTGACTTCAACTTGAAGTCGGCACTGTCCAGTTCATCAAAGTGAGTCAATGCAAAAGCCGACAGCGTTAACGTCTTTGCCGTGGACATCAGGCGCGAGGCAACCTGCACCTGGACGTTGTCCGGATCAATGGTCAATTCATCGGCCTTGAGTAACTCTTTCAACTCGAACTGTGCCGTGCGTTCAAGAGAGCGCACGCCGCTCAGGTAATCCTTATCGTCTTGGGCATTGCTCCGGTATTGCTGAAGCAGTTCTGCATGCAGTCTCTGATCCTGTATGGACGCTTTGGCCAACCATGCCGGAAGCTTTTGTTGTGTCGTCAGAGAGCGCGCGAGGTCTGTTGCCCGACGCAGCCCCGTCATCGGTTTATGCAATGCCACCAGGCTCAGTAGATTCTTCAGGACCGGTTCGGTCAGGGGGGAGGCCAATGCGCGTTCGACGGACAGTTGATCCAGCCGAACAAATGGTTTTTGTACGTGATCCAGAAAATTCTCATGAATCAGCTGTAATGGCGCGAGGGTAAAGGTGCGCCCTGATGTTCGCTGGCTTCTTTCGATATTCTCCAGAATCGCTGGGCGATCGTCCTCGCTCTGCAAACGTTTATTGAACGCTGTCAGCAGCGGTGTGAGGGCGGAAAAGGCTTCGAATCCCGAGGCGGGGGTCCATAAAATCGCCTTGCCGGAGTGGGTCGGGTCCAGGCCGCCGCGTTCGGTGAGCACAAAACAACTGGCGAGATCGAGCAAGTCACTGGAGTCGCCGGCCTTCAGCGCAAGGGAAAAGACATCCGGCAGAAAACCGTTCAGCGCTGCGCGTTGCAGCCGGACCGGCGTCTCAAGCACCGTCTTGATTATCGCCAGTTCCGTCGTCCCAAGCGCGCGGATGACACCCAGCAGCTTGTGCTCGCTACGCAATGCGGTGGTCAGGGTATGCACAAACTTGGGTTGCAGTTGCTCAAGGGACGAACGGGTGAGGGTTTGTGCCGCCGCTAACGTTTTAACCGAAATGGACGGGTGTTTATCCAGCTGTTGCTCGAGTGCCTGCTTGACGGTGGAGAGACTTTCCAGTTGTTCTTTTGCCGATTCAGCCCGCACGGTGGCCGGTCGGGCACTCCATCGCTGATCGGCCCGGGTGCTCCAGCGGCCGTTTGCATCGCCGGTCAACAGGCGATTGTCGATCAGGCCCCGTACATCCAGCGCATTGTCGAGCAACGCATGCACATTGAGCGTGCCCTCGCTTTCCCGGTACCGGCTCAGGGCGTAGGTCAGGTTCTGCCATTGCTTGGCCCGGACATCTTCCATGAGTCGCTCAAACACCTGGCCGCTAATCGGTTCAGCAATGATCAGGCGCTCCTGTGGCTCAAGCGACAGGAAGGTGCCGCGTTCCTCGAGGGACATGAAATTAAGCAGATTGTCCTCGTGACCTTCACTTTTGAGCATGGTCAGTATCGTGTCTTTTATCGCTGCAAGATCGGTACTGGCCTGGATGCCTGAGGAGTGGGTGTACAGGTAGCCCAAGGTGTCTGAGTTACCGCACATAAAGGTGGATGCGAGCTCTACGTAATGTTTGTAGAGGGCGCTGACACGTACGGTCTCGACCCGTAACGGCAGGGCTGGCGCAGGCGCGGCGCCGCTGACGCTCATCAACTCCAGATATTCAGTGGTGTTCAAAATACCTTGCTGACGTTTTCGCAGAAGATCCACATGGTAGGCATCCCGCATGCCCTCGGCGAAAAATTCGGAACGGGACTGCCCGCTGCTCATGGGAGAATTCCAGAAGGTTTCGAGCAGACTCTGCAGATGGGGCGTGAAGCTTTGCGCGATCTCTTTTACCTCGAGTTCCCAGGCCTGGTTATCAGCGTCGCTGCTCACACCGTGGCCGGGGTTGGAGAAGGTCCTGATGTCGCCATCCGGCCATTGATTGGTCAGGTAGAGGTGCAGCAGGGCATCGCTCAAAGACAGCGAAGAAAGCTTGCGCCGGTTTTCCGGGTTGGTGCCATTGGAGGTGGGAGAAGCGCTGTCGATAAAACTATCCAGTTGCGTACGGCGCTGGTCCAGTTTGGGAAAACGCTTGGCCAGGGCGATGTTGAGCAGCTCGTCCAGCATCGATTGCAGCGACGGAATTTTCACCAGTTCAGCCAGCATCGTCTGGATGTTCTGCGTCTGGTTGCGGTCGAGGATCTGCTCCTGGTCCTGAAACCCCGCCCCCTCGATTTTTTGCGGCGTCACTGTCAAACCCGTGGCAGCCAATGCAGTCGCCCGCTGTTCGATGGAGAGATAGCGCAACAGCGCCTGCTTGCCGTCGTCCTGGCTCAGCAGTTCCTCGAGTTTCTTGGTGAGGTCGGTCATGTCCGCGTATTTGACGAGACCTTTCCACGGTGTGTAGAGGATGACTTCGCCGTTGGCCTTGTGTTCGTTTTTGACATCGTCCTCGACTTTGGGGTGACTCATGCAAAACGCACCGGCCAATGGAATATCAGTCCCATCGGGCATCTTCAACATCACCCGATCTATCTGCATCGGAGTCTTTTGGGCTGCGCGAATCTCGTGGGTGGCGAGATAGACACCACCCCTCAACCATTTCAAATCGTCGAGAGTGAGATGCAGCGCTTTCTCGCGATCACCGGGGTGTTTGGCATTGGATGCACGTTCTGCCTCGTCGAAAAAATACGGCAGTGCTGGAGCAGTCATGATTTTTCCTCGATGGGCTGCGATCGATGGCGATCGCAGGTCGTTGGCTCGAGGGAAAACAGTAGGGCCAATGAAAAGCCCGGGTGCGGTACATATTGCTTGAGCTTATCCTTTGTCGCAGGCTTGACAGGACGCCGGTAAAACAGCGCTTAATCGACGACTTTTTTCGGTTGTCCTGCAACCTCGCTTGACCTGTTGCCCATACCCAATAATAAAACCGGAGCTTCAGATGACCGCATCGCCTGAAATGGCCGTCAACTCGAACACACAGAACCTCGACTTCGACGCGCTCGTTCAATTGCTCGAACAGATTTTCCTGCGCCATGGCACCTCGGCCGATGTCGCCAGAACCCTGGCCCTCAACTGCGCCAGCGCCGAACGTGACGGGGCTCACAGCCACGGCGTTTTCCGTATTCCCGGTTATGTGTCGACGTTGCAGAGTGGCTGGGTCAATGGCCAGGCCGTGCCGGTGGTCGAGGACGTGGCCTCGGGTTTTGTCCGGGTTGACGCCGGCAATGGATTTGCCCAACCGGCCCTCGCGGCGGCGCGGCCCTTGCTGGTGGAAAAAGCCCGCAGCGCCGGCATTGCGGTGTTGGCGATCCGCAATTCCCATCACTTCGCCGCCTTGTGGCCGGACGTCGAGCCGTTTGCCGATGAAGGGTTGGTGGCGCTGAGCGTGGTCAACAGCATGACCTGCGTGGTGCCGCACGGTGCCGATCGTCCGTTGTTCGGCACCAACCCGATTGCCTTCGCCGCGCCCAGGGCCGGCGGTGCGCCGATAGTCTTCGACTTGGCGACCAGCGCCATCGCCCATGGCGACGTGCAGATCGCCGCGCGCAAAGGCGAACGCTTGCCAGCGGGCATGGGTGTGGACAGCCTCGGCCAGCCGACTCAGGACCCGAAAGCCATTCTCGAAGGTGGCGCGTTGCTGCCGTTTGGCGGGCACAAGGGCTCGGCGCTGTCGATGATGGTGGAGTTGTTGGCGGCGGCGTTGACCGGTGGCAACTTTTCTTTCGAGTTCGACTGGTCGAACCATCCGGGGGCCAAAACCCCTTGGACCGGGCAACTGCTGATCGTGATCGATCCGAGCAAATCGGCGGGGCAGAATTTTGCCGAACGCAGTCAGGAACTGGTCCGGCAGATGCATGGTGTGGGGCTCAAGCGTTTACCGGGGGATCGGCGTCACCTGCAACGCGCCAAAGCCAATGTTGAAGGCATTGCGCTCGATCCACAGACGCTGGCGAATCTGCGGGAACTGGCCGGGTCCTGAGCCCGTTCCCACAGATCAATGGTTCAACGCCGACCCAACAACAGACCAACCACCAGGCCGAAACCCGCAGAGATGGCCACGGTTTGCCATGGATGGCCGCCAATGTAGGTTTCGGTGGCGTCGACCGCGGGTTGGGTCCGGTCACGAACACTGGATAACGAGCTTCGGGCCTGCTGGAGTTTCTGGGCGATTTGCCCGCGAAGGGTGTCCGCTTCTTCTCCGACCAGTGAGGCACTGCTTTTCAGCAGTTTTTCCGACTCTTCGATCAGGGCCTGAAGTTCGCTGAAGACCTGATCCTTGATTTGATCATCGGCGACTTGATCGACGGTTTTGCGAGCCATTTGGTGTACTCCTTACAGTGAATGGACAGTGAGCAATGGAGTCTGCCGCCGTGGCAAAAGTTGCAGCCATTTTGCGCGGTGACTCACTCCTGACGAAAAATCCAGCGCAGGACATTTCTTCCTACAGTGTAAGATGTCGCCTATTTTACGCAGCAGGTAATTCCCCATGAGCTTCAATCTGGCCGACAAACCCCTCGCCGAGCGCGCGGCGCTTGAAGATGAAAAATCCCGTCTGTTCGAACTCTGGCAAAACAACCTGGGCAAAGCCAAGGGCGAAGCCGCTCGGTTGTTCGGTGAGCGCGCCAAGCGCAAAGGCAAATGGGCCGAGTGGGTACGCGCCGAACTCGACGGCATGTCGCCGCCGGAATTCGCGAACATGGTGCGCAGTGAAGTCAATCGCTTGATGGCCGCTAAATAAACGCCCCGGAAAAAATCGCGGCAATCGCTTCACGCACTTTCAATACCACCGGATCGAGCTGAGCATTGGTGCGCCAGCCCAGCTCGATCGGGTAGCGCGGCAGTGCCAGAGGGCAGGGCAGCAGCGCCAATCCGCAAAGTGCTGCAATACTTTGCGCCGCATGGGCCGGAATGGTCGCCACCGCCTGACTGCCCTTGAGCAGATACGGCAACGCGGCAAAGTGGGTGGTCGACGCGCATACCCGCCGACTCAATCCCAGCGCCGCCAGACCTTCATCGGTAATCCCGATAAAACCGCCCGAGGACACCAGAATGTGCTCGCGGGCGACGAACTCATCAAGGCTGAGACTCTGTTGTCCTTCGGCCAGGCTGAGGGGATCCACCAGGCACAGATAACCCCCTTCACCCAGCACTTGGCGGCTGAGCAAACGCTCGGCAAACCCGCCTGCGGTGATCGCCAGATCGATGCTGCGTTCCATCAAGGCCCGGGCGACGATCTGGCTATGGGTCTGGCGAAAGATCAGCCGCAGTTTCGGCGCTCGGTGAGCGATTTCCTCGATCAATCGTCGCCCGTAGGCGATTTCGAAATCATCCGACAAACCCACGGTTACCGAGCGTCCGTCGTATTGATGGGCCGCCGGGTCAACCATCGCCAGGCTCTGGCGGCACTTGTTCAGCGCATCGCTGATTACCGGTTTGAGCTGGTTGGCCTTGAGCGTCGGCGCAAGGCCTCGGCCAGTGCGCACGAACAACTGATCACCATACACCTCGCGCAACCGGCGCAACGCCGCGCTGACCGCCGATTGCGTCACGCCAAGACGCAGCGCGGCGCGGCTGGCACTGGACTCCTCATGTAGCGCTTCGAAGATTTTGAGCAAGTTGAGATCGACGGTGGCGATATTCATTTGGTTCATATCATTCAGCAGTGATTCGGGCTTTATTCATGATCCTGTGGCGCCGGAGAATGAGCAACACCTCATTCCTGACGGAGCCACCGTAATGCCCAAGTCAATCGTTGCTGCCCTGCAAATCGGCGCCTTGCCCGGCGGCAAGGCCGACACCCTCGATCAAATCCTCTCTTGGGAAACCGCCATTATCGAATCCGGCGCGGCGTTGGTGGTCATGCCCGAGGCGTTGCTCGGTGGCTACCCCAAAGGCGAGAGCTTCGGCACGCAACTCGGCTATCGACTGCCGGAAGGTCGTGAAGCGTTTGCCCGGTATTTCGCCAATGCCATCGACGTGCCTGGTACCGAGACCGACGCCTTGGCCGGGTTGTCGGCCCGCACCGGGGCCAACCTGATGATCGGCGTGATCGAGCGCGCCGGCAGCACCTTGTACTGCACCGCGCTGTATTTCGACCCGCAGGCAGGGCTGGTTGCCAAGCACCGCAAACTGATGCCCACCGGCACCGAGCGACTGATCTGGGGCAAGGGCGATGGCTCGACCTTGCCGGTGATCGACAGCCAGGTCGGGCGGATCGGCGCGGTGGTGTGCTGGGAAAACATGATGCCGTTGCTGCGCACCGCGATGTACGCCAAGGGCGTGGAGGTCTGGTGCGCGCCGACTGTGGACGAGCGCGAGATGTGGCAGGTCAGCATGCGTCACATCGCCCATGAAGGACGCTGCTTTGTGGTCAGTGCCTGTCAGGTTCAGGACTCGCCACAAGCCTTGGGCGTGGACATCGCCAACTGGCCGGCGGAGCGCCCGTTGATTGCCGGCGGCAGCGTGATTGTCGGGCCGATGGGCGACATTATCGCCGGGCCGCTGCGTGGCGAGGCGGGATTGCTGACCGCCGAAATCGACACCGATGACCTGATCCGCGCCCGGTACGACTACGACGTGGTCGGGCACTATGCGCGCCCGGACGTGTTTGAGTTGACGGTGGATGAGCGAGCCAAACCGGGCGTGCGGTTCAACACATAATCCGTCGGGGGGTGTGATTGTCGTCTAGTCTCCAGGCGTTCACACCCCCGTCAACGGATGGACTCGCCATGAGTTTGTTAATAGGCCCGATTCTGCAGTTTCGTGGCATCAATAATAATGTCTACAACGTGTCTGCCCTGGTGGTTTCACCCTTGGGCGAGCCACCTCCCACGGTAAAAGTGCCCAAGGATGTGACTGCCGACACACCCTTGGCCATCGCCGATATCCCGCTGCTCAACCCTAATTCCCGGGTCTGGCGCATCGATTTCAAGGCGGCGCAGGATCAGGCCGTTGCCACCAGTTACACGGTTTCCGTAGACGGTGCGCAGGCCAACTTCGTCGTTCCGGCCAAGGGCCAGTCGCCGCGCATTGCGTATGTGTCGTGCAACGGTTTCTCCGACCCCAAGGAGATGGAGAAGGTAGACCGGAACAACGAGCGTTGGGAGCACATGTGGGGTGCTCACCAGGGCGAGCCCTATCATCTGCTGTTGATGGGCGGCGATCAGGTTTACAGCGACGACATGCGCAGCAGTGTGCCGTCGATGAAAGCATGGTTCGCCAAACCCTTCGCCGACCGGCAAAAGGCTGCTTACACCAAGGTGATCGAAGCCGATCTGGACAAGTTTTTCACCAGGCTCTACCTGGAATGCTGGAAACAGCCCGAGATGGCCAAGGTGTTCGGCGCCATTCCGACGGTGATGATGTGGGATGACCATGACATCATCGATGGCTGGGGTTCCTACGATGAGATATTGCATTCAAGCCCGGTGTTCCAGGGGCTGTTTGCCACAGCCAAACGCTATTTCAGGATTTTCCAGCAGCAACTGATCCAGACGCATCCTCACCTCAAGCCGTCCGCTGATACCCATCCCTGCGCGATTCCCGGAACCGCCGATGGCTTTCACCTGGGGTTCACCGGCCTGGGCGAGTTGGCCTTGCTGGTTCCCGATCTACGCAGCGAACGTGCGCCGGACTTGACCACCCCGCAGGCCCAACAAACCCGGGTTATTTCCCCGGTCAGTTGGGATGCGATTTATGCCTGGCTGGACAAGGTCCCTGCGCACAAGCATCTGTTACTGATGTCGAGTATTCCGGTGGGTTACCTTGATTTACAGGCGGCCGAAAAGGCGCTGGACGTGATGGTGGGGCAACAGGAGCTCGAGGACGATTTACGCGACCACTGGCGAAGCCTGCCGCACCGAAGTGAACGCAAGCGGTTGATCATGCGGCTGCTGGATTTCGCCAAAGCCCAATCATGCAAGGTCACGCTGGTGTCTGGTGACGTTCATGTGGCCGGGGCCTGTGTGATCGAATCGAAGTTGCCCCGGCATGGCAGCGATGGCGCGGGGAAAATCTACCAATTGATTTCCACCGGCGTCGTGCATCCTGCGCCGCCAGTGTTGGCGGTGCACTTTCTGGAGTCCATCGGTGCGAACCAGGAACAGATCGACTACGGCATCACCGGAACCATGTTGCCTGTCGGCGCAAGGGGGCGTTACCTGATCGCCGCTCGAAACTGGCTGGCGATAGAACCGGATGAAGGCGGCAACGGCAAGACCCGACTATGGGCCAACTGGCACGTAGAAGGTCTGAAGCATAGTGTGACGCAGGTGATCGACCCCGTTACATAGCGTTCTGCGGTTCACTTAAGCGATTTCAGCCGCGACGCATTCCTTGTAGCAGCTGCCGAGCTCGCGAGGCTGCGTTCGGCTGCGAAGCAGTCGGTAAATAAGACAATGCGGTGCATCAGATACACCACGGCAGCCGGACTCACGACTGCTTCGCAGCCGAACGCAGCCTCGCAGGCTCGACAGCTGCTACAGATCGCATTACGGCGTAAGTGAACAGAATTACGTTACTAGCGCGTTACCAGGTGCCAGAGATCGAGCCCGGCAGGCTGAGCTTGCCGCTATCGACAAAACGCATGGTGCCGAACGCCCCTCCGGCCAGTTTGCCGTGCAGTACGTAAGGCAGATTGTCCAGTGTCTGCGTCTGACTCAGTCCGAGGGTCTGACGCAGCATCGAGAAGGCCGAAACGCTCACCGGCACCACGATCACTGCTTCGGAGAACCGCGGGATCGAGCCCGACTGATCGCTGACGCCGGAAGCTAGTGGCTGGCCATTAACCTCCAGGTCCAGCGCCACGCCGTTATAGGCGATCGCGGTTTCATTGGGGTTTTGCACGCGCAGTTTTACCGCGAAGCGCACTTCCAGCTCCTGGCTTTGCAGCGGCTCGATACCGACCACGTTGATGTGCAGCGGGTCGCGACTGGGGAACAGGGCGCAGGCGCTCAGAGACAGCAATAGAAGGGATAGGGACAGGGCCAGCAATCTGCGCATGAACATATTCTCGTAAAGAAAAAGGCCGAACCGCTCAAAGCTCGGCCTTCGAGCATTACGGACGGTTCAACTGTGCGACAGCCACAGGTGACGCGGGTTCACCCTTGGCCGCAACATCCGGGTAATGCATCACCTGAAGCACCGAGGCTTCCGGGTCGAACTCGTCTTCTTCCAGCTCGATGAACTCTTCGGGCAGGAAGATATTCAGCACGATAGCGCACAACGCACCGACAGTGATCGGCGATTCGAAGATGTTGTGCAGCGCCTTCGGCAGCTCGCGCAAGACTTCAGGCACCGCCGCGACGCCCAGGCCCATGCCGAGGGAAATCGCCACGATCAGCATGTTGCGCCGATGCAAGCCGGCCTCGGCGAGGATCTTGATCCCGGCCACGGCCACAGTGCCGAACATTACCAGTTCGGCACCGCCGAGCACTGGTTTTGGCATCAGTTGCAGCACCGCGCCGATCATCGGGAACAAGCCCAGCAGCACCAACAGGCCGGCAATGAAAAACGCCACATAACGGCTGGCCACGCCAGTGAGTTGGATCACCGATTTTGGGGCCGCTTCGCCGCTCAGCGGGAGCAAGCTCCCTCGCCACAGAGTGGGAAATTTTTCAAAATCGGCTATAGCTCCTGCCACTTTCTGACAGCAGCCTCTGCTAAGCTCCGGCGACTTCCAGCAAGGAGCCTGCCGACCGTGTCGCGTACCACTCGTTTACTGACCTTGTTACAAGTGCTACGCGGCAAAAGTCGTCCGGTGACTGCCGCGACATTGGCCAGCGAGCTGGAGATTTCCGAACGCACGCTGTACCGCGATATCGCTGAACTCACCGCACTCGGCGCGCCGATTTTTGGCGAGGCGGGGATCGGCTATGTGTTGCGCAGCGGTCTGTTTCTGCCGCCCTTGATGCTCAATGCCGATGAGACCGAAGCCATCGTGCTCGGTTTGCGCTACGTGGATCAGCGGGGTGATGAGGTGTTGAGCAAAGCGGCGGCCGATGCCCTGGCAAAAATCGCCGCGGTGCTCGACCCGACGGCCCAGGACGCCTTGCGCAACCCGACGGTGTTGCCGGGGCCGCCGGGTTGTGGCTATCCGCAAAACGCCGTGCCGTTGAATGTGTTTCGCCAAGCCATCCGCGATCAAGCCAAGTTGCATATCGATTACGCAGACGCCAACCAGGTGCCCAGCCAACGTTTGATCTGGCCACTGGCCCTGGGGTTTCTCAATGAGGTGCGGATCATCGTCGCTTGGTGTGAGTTGCGCAGTGCCTATCGCACGTTCCGCACCGACCGGATCTCCGCCGCCAGTGAACAGGGTGAGCGCTATCCGGGGCGGCGCAGCGACCTGTTGCGCACCTGGCGCAAGCAGATGCAACTGGACGAAGCAGGGCGTTTCACTCCTGACAAGAACTGACACTGGCTTGTTTTAGCATGGCTCCAGAAACAACTCACAAGGAGCCGTAAACATGTCCAATCCAGCCTCTTCACTGGCCCCCGCCATTGCCGCCTACATTGCTGCCGCCAATGCTCGCGACACCTCGAGGGTCGCCAGTTTTTTCGCTGAGGATGCCAACGTGTTCGATGAGGGGCAGCATCAGGTCGGCACGCAAGCCATCGCCCAATGGATGCAAGACACTGCGCAACGTTATCAGCCGCGGGTCGAGGTGCTTGACGTTCAACAGCGCACTGGCAAAGTGCTGGTGCACAACCTGATCTCCGGCACTTTTCCCGGCAGCCCGCTGGAACTGCGCTATATGTTCCGCCTCAATGAACAGGGCAAGATCGCCCGGCTGGACATCTCGCTGTAACCACCGGCCTATGTAGCAGCTGTCGAGCACCGCGACGCAGCTGCTACGGCCCGGGCTTGGCGAGCCGCTATAGAGACGTATACTGCCGCGCATGAATGTCGACTCTCCCTTAACCGCCTGGCAACACGCCATCGAACAGAAGGGCTTCGTCCAGGACGAAGCCCAGGAACATGCCGTGTGGGCGCTGCAAAAATGCCACGAAGCCTTGCAGGAAGGCCGCGCGCCCATCACCGGCGTGTACCTCTGGGGCCCGGTCGGGCGGGGCAAGACCTGGTTGATGGATCAGTTCTATCAAAACCTGCGCGTCCCGGCCCGGCGGCAGCACTTTCACCACTTTATGGGTTGGGTGCATCAGCGCTCCTTCCAGTTGACCGGTACCGCCGACCCGCTGAAGGCCCTGGCCCGCGAGCTGAGCCAGGAAGTGCGGGTGCTGTGTTTCGATGAACTGTTCGTCAACGACATCGGTGACGCGATCATTCTCGGGCGTTTGTTTCAGGTGATGTTCGAGCAGGGCGTGGTGGTGGTCTGCACCTCCAACCAACCGCCGGATCAGCTGTACGCCGATGGCTTCAACCGCGACCGCTTTGTGCCGGCGATTAGCGCGATCAAGCAACACATGCAGGTGATTGCGGTGGACGGTGGAGAAGATCATCGTCTGCACCCCGGCGCCGGCCTGCAGCGTTACTGGGTGAACGTTCCGGGTCAGCCCGGTGCCCTTGGCGACGTGTTCAAGGCCCTGACCGTCGGCCAGACGCTGTCCAGCGATCCGGTGCAGATCGGCTACCGTTCGGTCAATGTCATGCAGGCCAGTCGAACCGTGCTCTGGTGCCGTTACGCCGAGGTCTGCGAGCAGCCTTTTGCCGCCATGGACTTCATGGCCCTGTGCGACACCTTCAGCGCTATTCTGTTGAGTGACGTGCCCAATCTCAGCGCGCAAAAACGTGAAGGGCGCATCGCCCGCGGCACTGAAGACGGTGTCGAGCGGGTGGCGGCGGGGGATCGCGAGTTGCCGCAATTGTCGGTGCATGACGACGGTGTGCGGCGGTTCATTGCCCTGGTGGACGAGTGCTACGACCGCAAGGTGCCGCTGTACCTCGAAGCGCAGGTACCGATGGAGGCGTTGTACACCGAGGGTTATCTGGAATTCCCGTTTCGCCGCACCCTCAGCCGTTTGCAGGAGATGCAGCTAAAACGTTTTGCCGAGGCTTGATGTCCGGAAGAAGGTGCAACGGGGCGAGAGGATCCAGTTGTCGGCACCCTGGCGCTCGCGATAAGGTCGCAGGACCTTTCAGTGCGCAAGAAGCGAACTGGGGCAACTTCATGTGTGATCGAGGGTGGAAATGGAATCCGCAGAAATTCTTGTGCTTCAGGCCAGTTACAGCAACCCGACACATGCCGAGGCGATTTGTCTTGTATTGAACCATTACGCCGAAGACCCGATGGGTGGCGGTAAGTCGTTGCCCACCCATGTGTTGCAACAACTGCCGGGGGAGCTGGCCAAGCGGCCCCATGCCTTCAGTGTATTGGCGTTTGTCGGTGGCGAGCCGGCAGGGCTGGTCAATTGCTTCGAAGGCTTTTCGACCTTTGCCTGTCGGCCATTGGTCAACGTGCACGATGTGGTCGTGGTGTCGAAGTTTCGCGGGTTGGGACTGAGCCAGAAAATGCTGCACAAAGTCGAGGACATCGCACGTCAGCGCGGCTGCTGCAAAATCACCCTGGAAGTGCTGGAGGGCAATCCAGTGGCCCAGGCGTCTTATGGCAAATTCGGTTTTTCACCCGGCATGTTCGACCCGGCGCACGGCCGGATGCTGTTCTGGACCAAAGCGCTTTAGTCCTCCGAGCCATAAAAAAGGGCGTCGATCAGGACGCCCTTAAGTCATTTGTCGGCCCCTCAAAACTACTGCTGAACGACCGCCGGGGCGACAGGCGCGACCTTGGGTTTTATCAGGCTGAAGTCGATCAACGGCCGCTGCTCACGCTCGTAAGGGTTGCCGATCATCAATGGCCGAGGCTTGAAGCTGTCGCTGACCAGGCTTTTGCTGCGGTCCAGTTCATCGAAACTCAGGCCGGCCAGATCCGCCCAGGTGTGAATCAGCTGGGAGCTGCTGTACGGCCGACCCAGATCAGCGGCAAAACTCCAGTCATGGGTTTCGCGCCATTTCGGCGAGGCCCAGGCCACGAATGGAATGGTGTACATCGGCGCGGTCGGCTTGTTCTCGTTGCGGCCCAGGGTGTTGTGGCCAGCGGAGTCGAACACGTCTTCGCCGTGGTCGGAGAGGTACAGCAGGAAGCCGTTTGGATCGGTCTTGGCGTAGTCCTTGATCAGGCTCGAGACCACGAAGTCGTTGTACAGCACCGCGTTGTCATAGCTGTTGTACGTCGGCACTTGATCATCACGCACGCCGTCCGGCACGCCTTTGCGGTCGGTGAACTTGTTGAACGTCGGCGGGTAACGGTACTGGTAGCTCATGTGCGTGCCGAGCAAATGCACGACGATCAGTTTGCGTGGCGCCGCATCGGCCAGCGCCTTGTTGAACGGCTCGATCACATCGCCATCGTACTGGGCGGCGTTCTGGTTGCGGTTGTTGTTCAGGTACGCCTGCTCGTCGGCCTGTTCAGAGAAGGTCGTGAGCATGGTGTTGCGCTTGGTCATGGTCTGCTGGTTGGTGATCCAGAAGGTTTTGTAACCCGCCTGTTTCATCATGCTGACCAATGACGGCGTCGTCAGGTAGAGGTCCGGGTTTTCTTCGTCGGCGAACGTCAGCACCTGCTGCAGCGCTTCGATGGTGTAGGGGCGTGGGGTAATGACGTTATTGAAAACCGCCAGTTGGTCCTTGAGCTTATCCAGTTCCGGGGTGGTTTCCCGCGGGTAGCCATACAGGCTCATACGCTGACGGTTGGTGGACTCGCCGATCACCAGCACCAGGGTCGCCGGCTGATTGGCCATCGAGTCGGTTAAGTTCTTCAGCGGCGGGATTTTGCTGGCGCTGTCGAGCATGCCTTGCATGCTGCCCAGGGTCCCGAGGTAACGGTGATAGGCCACGGCCATCTGCCATGGCACCGCGGGCTCGATGCGGGTTTCGAATTTCTCGAAGCCTTCCGCCAGGCTGCCGGTGTGCGCGGTCTGCTTGATCAGCGGGTAACCGATCACGGCCAGCACGATCGCCGTCGCTGCGATCAGCGCCTGGACGCGTGGCGGGTACACCGGACGCACGCGGGTCCAAAGGAAGTACGCGAATGCAGTGTGGGCGAGGAACGCCAGCACCATCCACCAGGCAAAATACTGCGTCAGGTATTCGCCGGCTTCAGACACGTTCGATTCGAACATGATGAAGATGACGCTCTGGGAAAATTCCTGCTGATAGATGAAGAAATAACCCAGGCTGGCCATCGAACAGGCCCACAGCACCACACCGATCAGCGCGGACATCACACGGGTTTGTCTGGGGAACAACAGCATCGGCGCGAGCCAAATGGCGCTCATCACAAAAGCCTGGCGGAACCCGCTAAAACCGGAGGTGCCCGTCAGTTGAATCAGTAGTTGGGTGATACCGGAGAAATACCAGAAGAACAGAAATAACCAGAGTAATCCTGCCCAATCAAAACCATTCGCAGACGTTTTGCTGCGTTTAAGCAAAGCCATTCAACACTCCAGCCTGATGATCGGCCGTCGGCACTCTCCTTGTCGCAGACGAACGGATGCCGCTCGCAAAGCAAGCAGCCACAAAGGGCCGGAGTATCGCCAAGCAAGTGTGAAAACTTTGTGAGTTGTCGCAGCGGACAGGATTGCAGCGAGTCAGAAACAGCGCTGGGCCGCTTCCGACTCAAGCGAGGAGATCAGGCGTGAGGAGCACGTTGGGTGACGGGCAAGGGCTGAGCCTGATTGCCTTGGGTCAGCAGGCGCAATTGCGCAACTTCCCGCTTCAACTGATCGCGCTCCTCTTTCAACTGGCGCAGTTCATCGCGACGGATCGTGACGTAAAGGGTTTGTGCTGGCAGTGCTGTGTGTACGGTGCCCATTGCTCACCTCGCAAATGGCGGTATCAACTGTAAGTCGACTCCCGAAATCGGGTGCTCACTTACTATCGGCGCCAATTTTGATTTCTTTTGCCCCTGAAGGGAACTTTTTTATTTTTCATGGTCGTTGTGTCTTCGGCACGATTCCCGACGTTATCAGTCTGGATCGGGCACAATGCCCGGAAACTTCATCCCGCCGCTCTGGACTAACCTTCACTAGTCGCGTTGGGCTATAACCTTAGACACACTTTATTTGTAGTAGGGAGCATCAGTACATGCAACTCGGGATTATTGGACTGGGCCGCATGGGCGGTAATATTGCGCGGCGCCTGATGCTCAACGGGCACACCACCGTTGTTTACGACCGCAATACCGCTTTTGTCGATACCCTGGCCGAAGAGGGCGCCACCGGCGTCGCCGACTTGCCAGCCCTGGTCGCTGGCCTGGCCAAGCCGCGCGCGGTGTGGGTCATGCTGCCCGCCGGCGCACCGACCGAAGACACCATCGACACACTGAGCACCTTGCTTGAAGCGGGCGATACCATCATTGATGGCGGCAACACCTTCTATAAGGACGATATCCGTCGGGCCAAAACCCTGTCGGAAAAAGGTCTGCATTACATCGACGTCGGCACCTCCGGCGGCGTCTGGGGCCTGGAACGTGGCTACTGCATGATGATCGGCGGCGATGCCGAGACGGTTAAGCGTCTTGACCCGTTGTTCGAGTCCCTGGCCCCGGGTATGGGCGACATTCCGCGCACCAAGGATCGCAAGTCCGATGACGATCGCGCCGAGCGCGGTTACATCCACGCAGGCCCCGCCGGCGCCGGCCACTTCGTCAAGATGATCCATAACGGCATCGAATACGGAATGATGCAGGCCTTCGCCGAAGGCTTCGACATCCTCAAGACCAAAGCCAGCACCAACCTGCCGGAAGATCAGCGTTTCGACCTGAACGTGGCCGACATCGCCGAAGTCTGGCGTCGTGGCAGCGTGGTCTCGTCCTGGCTGCTTGACCTGACCGCCGATGCGCTGGCGTCCGATCCGAAACTCGACGGCTACTCGGGTGAAGTGGCGGACAGCGGTGAAGGGCGCTGGACCATCGAAGCCGCCATGGAACAAGCGGTGCCGGTACCGGTGCTGTCGAACTCGCTGTTCTCTCGCTACCGTTCGCGCGGGCAAGGCAACTTTGGCGACAAGATTCTCTCGGCCCAGCGCTTCGGCTTCGGCGGCCATGTGGAGACTGCGAAAAAATGACCCACGTGATCCGCAGGAAATCCAAGGCAGAACCCGCACCGCCCACCACGCTGTTTTTGTTCGGTGCCCATGGTGATCTGGTCAAGCGCCTGCTGATGCCGGCGCTGTACAACCTGAGTCGCGATGGTTTGCTGGGGAATGGACTGCGGATCGTCGGCGTTGATCACAACGCCATCAGTGACGAAGCCTTTGCCAAAAAACTCGAAGATTTCATTCGGGCGGAAGTGGCAGCCAAGGTCGGCAAGGGCGATCACGCCCTTGATCCGGCGTTGTGGGCCAAATTGGCCAAACACATCAGCTACGTCCAGGGCGATTTCCTGGATGAGCGCACTTATGACGCGCTGGCGGCGAAAATCGACGCCAGCGGCACCGGCAACGCCGTTTTCTACCTGGCCACCGCTCCGCGCTTTTTCAGTGAAGTGGTGCGACGTCTCGGGGCTGCCGGATTGTTGCAAGAAGCCCCTGAAGCGTTCAGAAGGGTGGTGATCGAAAAGCCTTTCGGCTCGGATCTGTATACCGCCGAAGCCTTGAACGCGTGCTTGCTCAAAGTGATGACGGAAAAGCAGATCTACCGGATCGATCACTATCTGGGCAAGGAAACCGTGCAGAACATTCTGGTCAGCCGGTTCTCCAACAGCCTGTTCGAAGCCTTCTGGAACAACCATTACATCGACCACGTACAAATCACCGCCGCTGAAACCGTCGGCGTTGAAACCCGTGGCAGTTTTTATGAGGTCACCGGCGCCCTGCGGGACATGGTGCCTAATCACCTGTTCCAATTATTGGCGATGGTCGCCATGGAACCGCCGGCGGCGTTTGGCGCCGATGCGGTACGTGGCGAGAAGGCCAAAGTGATCGGCGCGATTCGCCCCTGGTCGATCGAGGAAGCGCGAGCCAACTCAGTGCGCGGCCAATACACCGCCGGCGAGATCGATGGCAATCGGTTGCCCGGTTATCGTCAGGAAACCAACGTCGCGCCCGACAGCACCACTGAAACCTATGTCGCGCTCAAAGTGATGATCGACAACTGGCGCTGGGTCGGTGTGCCGTTCTACCTGCGTACCGGCAAGCGCATGAGCGTGCGCGACACCGAGATCGTCATTTGCTTCAAGCCGGCGCCGTATGCGCAGTTCCGTGACACCGAGGTCGAAGAATTGCAGCCGACCTACCTGCGGATCCAGATCCAGCCCAACGAAGGCATGTGGTTCGACCTGCTGGCCAAACGGCCGGGACCGGCGTTGAACATGGCCAATATCGAGCTGGGCTTTGCCTACAAGGATTTCTTTGAAATGCAGCCTTCCACCGGCTACGAAACCTTGATCTACGATTGCCTCACCGGCGATCAGACGCTGTTCCAGCGTGCCGACAACATCGAGAACGGCTGGCGCGTCGTGCAGCCGTTCCTCGACGCCTGGCAGCAGGATGCAACCGTGGAGAGCTATGCAGCCGGCGAAGACGGACCCAAGACCGCTGACGAACTGCTGACCCGCGACGGTCGCGTCTGGCACAGCCTCGGATGATGGACGTCACGCAACAACCCATCCGTTTTCTGCTCAGTGACATGGACGGCACCTTGTTGCTGCCCGATCACAGCCTCAGCCAGCGCACCATCGATGCCGTTCGCGCCTTGCGTGACGCCGGCGTGCTGTTCAGCCTGGCCACCGGGCGTCCACCTAAAGCCATGTTGCAGCAGATCGAAGCCCTGGGCGTTGATCTGCCGACGGCGGCGTTCAATGGCGGCACGATCGTCAACCCGGATGGCAGTTTGCTGGTGGCGCATTATTTGCCGGCAACCGCAGCGCTGACGGCGCTGGCACTGTTTGCCGATCAGCCGGACATTGAAGTCTGGGTGTTCAGCGGTGGTGACTGGCTGTTGAAGGATCCGTACGGCCCGATGGTCCCGCGAGAGCAACATGGCCTGGGTTATCCGCCGGTGGTGGTCGAGAGTTTCGAGCCTTGCCTGGCACGCATCGACAAGATCGTCGCTGCCAGCAACAACACCGAACTGTTGATCGAGCTGGAGGCGCGGTTGCTGCCCAAGGTCGAAGGGCAGGCGCAGGTGTCGCGTTCGCAACCGGTCTATCTGGATGTGACGGCGGTGCAGGCCAACAAGGGCGCGGCACTGGCGACGCTGGCCGAGTTTCTCGGGGTGTCGCTGGAACAGACCGCCGCCATGGGCGACGGCGGCAATGACCCGGCGATGTTTCATCGTGCCGGGCTGTCGATCGCCATGGGGCAGGCGGAAGAGGCGGTGAAGCGTCAGGCCGACGTGGTGACCGGGGCCAATACCGAAGACGGCGCGGCCCAGGCGATCGAGCGATACATCCTCCCTCGATAAGCACACAAAACCAATGTGGGAGCGAGCAGGCCCGCTCTCACATTTTTGTTCTGGGTTACAGCCAGTAACTTACCGCGTACCAGCCAAGCCCTCCCATCACCACGGTGTATGGCAGCGCCATCCACACCATCCGCCCGTACGACAGACGAATCAGCGGTGCAATCGCCGAGGTCAGCAGGAACAGGAACGCCGCCTGACCATTAGGCGTCGCCACGCTCGGCAGGTTGGTCCCGGTATTGATCGCAATCGCCAGGGTTTCAAAGTGCTCGCGGCTCATGTGGCCGGAGATGAATGCCTGTTTTATTTCGGTGATGTAAATGGTCGCCACGAACACGTTGTCGCTGATGGCCGACAGCAAGCCGTTGGCAATAAACAGCATGCCCGGCTGTTGGTCCGCCGGCAGCGTCAATACCCACTGGATCAGCGGCGCGAACAGCTGCTGATCGTGAATCACCGCCACCACGGCGAAAAATACCACCAGCAGCGAGGTGAACGGCATGGCGTCCTTGAAGGCGGTGCCGAGGCGGTGTTCGTCAGTGATACCGGTAAACGCGGTGATCAGCACGATCACCATCAAGCCGATCAGGCCGACTTCGGCGATGTGAAACGCCAGCCCGGCAATCAGAATCAGTGCCGCCGCCCCTTGAACCAGCAGCGCAGCGCGCTGACGCGAAGTACGCTCGGCGTTGTCTTCAGCGGCGTAGTTGGCCAGCACCGCACGCACGTTGTCCGGCAGCAGCGTGCCATAACCGAACCAGCGCAGTTTCTCCAGCAGTACGCAGGTCACCAGGCCCGCTGCCAGCACCGGCAACGACACCGGGGCGATCTTCAGAAAGAACTCGGCGAAGTGCCAGCCCATCTCATGGCCGATCAGCAGGTTTTGCGGCTCGCCAACCAGCGTGCAAACGCCACCCAACGCTGTGCCGACCGCGCCGTGCATCAGCAGGCTGCGCAGGAAGGCGCGGAATTGTTCGAGGTCGGCATGGTGCAATGTCGGTAACTGCCGGTCATCGCCGAACTCACTGTCCTGACGCGGATCGTTGCCCGAGGCAACGCGGTGATACACCGAGTAAAACCCCACGGCCGCGCTGATGATGACCGCGGTCACGGTCAATGCATCGAGAAACGCCGAGAGAAACGCTGACAGGAAACAGAACATCAACGCCAGCAGCGCCTTGGAGCGAACTCCCAGCAGCAGGCGCGAGAACAGAAACAGCAGCAGGTCCTTCATGAAGTAGATGCCCGCCACCATGAACATCAGCAGCAGGATCACCGGGAAGTTGTGCACCAGTTCGTCATAGAGCGCCTGGGGCGTGGTCATTTTCAGCAGCAGAGCTTCGATCAGCAGCAACCCGCCGGGCATCAGCGGGTAACACTTGAGCGCCATGGCCAGGGTGAAGATGAACTCCAGCACCAACAACCAGCCGGCCGCCACCGGACCGATCGTCCACAACACCAGGGCGTTGAGAATCAGGAATCCGATAATGCTGGCTTTGTACCAGCGGGGTGAATGCCCAAGAAAATTGTGTGCGAAGGCCTGGGCCATTGAGCCGGACATCGGCTACTCCTTGTATTAAGAAGCGCGCAACTTGCCGTAAGCGGAAGGGAAGATCAAGTGCAGGGAACTAGGGTTGATAGCGGGCGACGACGGCGCGGTAGTTGCCATCCAGTGAATAGCCGCCGACGACGATGCAACCATCGGCCTGCACGGCCAATGCAGTGGCGGTGTCCGGGCCTCGACTCAGGCGTGTGCGGACCCAGCCCATGCCATTGGCGAAGCTGCGATCCAGCGCCCCATTGGGTAAGTACCGGGCGAGAATGAAATCGCCTTCGAGCCCGCCGCCCGTCGCTCCGACCGTCAGCACACAGTCGTCCGGTTGTATCTGGGCGGCGGTCCACTGGCAGCCGCTGTGGCTGATTTCCAACAGTTGTGGCTGGCCGCTATTGCAATGCATGTCAGGTCGGCCGTTGCTGTGAACGTTCAGGGCGAGGCAGTGCATCGGGTCGCGACTGCTGCCAAAACAATGCAAATCACCATTTTCGTGCTGGACGATCTGGCAGACCTGGGCACTCTGACCCCAGGCCTTGAAGGTCATGAAGCCATCCACGGCGAAGCCGTCATCCAACTGGCCATCGGCGTGATAACGCGCCAGCAAACCTTCCTCGGGGAAGTTGATCGATCCGCCCACCAGGATTCGGCCGTCATGTTGCACCATCAGACTGTTCAGCCAGGTGTTCATCAATAAGTGCCGGACCATGACAAAGCCACGACCATTGAAGGTGCTGTCCAGCGAGCCGTCGGCATTGAGTCGAATCAGCATGCCGACGTGATCGGTCAATTCAAAGTGATGATTGGCCAGCAGCAGGATTCGACCATCGTCCTGCACCCAGATATCACAGGCCTCGGTACCCGGTACGCCGGGTGGTAACCAGGCGTCGCGAGCGCCTTCGGAAAGCTTCCCCGGCAGGCGCACCACGCAGCGGCCGTGCTCACCAAAACCCTGTATCGGGCAGCCTCGTTGATCAAACATCGCCACGGCGGGCAACGTACGATGAGCATTTTCGTAGTGCAGGCCGGCCACCAGAATGTTCCCGTCGGCCAGCACCCGCACTGTGCCCGCCATGGCCTCGTAGCCGTGGGCGAATTGCCCGATGACGCTGCCTTGTTTGCCGAAGGCCAGATCCGCCGAACCATCCTCACGCAGGCGGGCCAGGCCAAAGCGGCTGCCACCTGGCGTGCCGACCTTGGCTACCACCAATATTCGGCCGGTGTGGTCAATCGCCACGCCATTGACCCTGCTGGAGGTACTGCCGGCGAAATACACTTGAGTCTTGCCGCTGCCGGCGAAATGGCTATCGAGTTGCCCGGCGTCTTTCACCGCTGCCGGTATGGCAAAAGCAGTCTGGAGTGACATGCACGCATCTCCTTGCCAGTCGTCCTTGTCCGGGTGCCCGGAGGTTGACTGCATGAGAAGAACATTCAATCCCTGAATGCGATGATGCGCAACTGCCATTACGCTCGGGAGGAGCGGCGTTTTGTGCCAGAACAGTGTCTTCTCGATCCACTGACAAGCCTGCCAAGTAATCTGGCGGCTAGAAGTTGGAAAACGAAAATGGCGTTATGCAGCTGACCGTAGAAAACCGTCAACTAAGGAGAAGAAGGGACGCGGATTACCGGGCGGTAATCCGCGAAAAAGATTAATGCGGCATGGACCACGATTGCAGTGTGTAACCTTCCTCGCTCAGCTCGGCGCGGGCTTGTTCCAGCAAGTGTGCAAGTTGCTGCGGATCGGAATAGGCACTGCTGGGGATTTGTTTGCTGCTGATGCGAGTGTAAGTGCGATCAATGATGGCCAGGCTGAGCTCGCCATTACCGTCTTGTGGGGCCCAGGCCACGCATTGAAGGGGTTGGAATGCGCGGTCGGCAATCAAAAGAGCTTCGTTGATACGGAGCGGGGCGTTCATGGGGTCTTCTCTCTGTGTGCCCAATCAAGTGATGTGCCGTCGGTTGGGCTTACCGTTCGGCTGGTTACTTGTACTGATGTCCGCAACCGGGGGTTGGGTCACACACAATCAAAAGAAATTTCAACTTTCTTTGATTCGCCGGCGATTCAGGCAGTTGCTGAAAGCTGAATGAAAGGTTCAATTCGTTAGGCAACTCATTAAGTGATTTTTTATAACTAATAAGCCGACGTCCCTATAAGCAATCGATACAAGCCCGCGTCAATATTTTGCTAGTGTTACACCGAAGCCCGCCAAATGACTGTTTTTAATAATATTTCCTAAAATTTGGCGCCAAGGAACAGTCATGATCGAAGCGCCTGCTTTACGACGTCTTTTAGTAGTGGATCCTTGCGACGACTGCCACCGTTTGCTGCCGGGTTTACGCGCTGTGGGTTGGGATGTCGACAGCTGTACCCTGGAAAACGCCGCGGAACGAACCTGCGACGTCGGCCTGTTGCGCTTGCAGCCATTTCATCTGGAGCGTCCGGAAGCCGTCAAGGAACTGATCACCCGTAGCGGTACCGAGTGGATCGCCGTGCTCGATCAGGATGTCCTGCGAATGCAGAATGTCGGGGATTTCGTCTGCGAATGGTTTTTTGACTTCCATACCTTGCCGTTCGATGTTTCAAGGGTTCAGGTCACTCTGGGCCGAGCGTTCGGCATGGCGCGCCTGCGCGGGCAGGGCACGGTTCATATCGATCAGCCTGAACACGAACTGCTCGGCGACAGCAAACCGATTCGCGAGCTGCGCAAACTACTGAGCAAGCTGGCGCCCACCGAATCGCCGGTGCTGATCCGCGGCGAAAGCGGCACCGGTAAGGAATTGGTCGCCCGTACCCTGCATCAACAATCCCAGCGTCACAGCAAGCCATTCGTGGCGATCAACTGTGGAGCGATTCCCGAACATTTGATCCAGTCCGAATTGTTCGGTCACGAGAAGGGGGCCTTTACCGGCGCCCATCAGCGCAAGGTCGGGCGGATAGAAGCCGCCAACGGCGGCACCCTGTTTCTCGATGAAATAGGCGATCTGCCCCTGGAGCTGCAAGCCAATCTGTTGCGCTTCCTGCAGGAAAAACACATCGAGCGGGTTGGCGGCCATCAACCTATTCCGGTGGATGTGCGGGTATTGGCGGCGACGCACGTCGACCTTGAAGAGGCCATCGAGAACAAACGCTTTCGCGAAGATTTGTACTACCGTTTGAACGTCCTGCAAGTAGTCACCGTGCCGCTGCGTGAGCGCCATGGTGATCTATTGATGCTGGCCAACCACTTTTCCCATTTCTACAGCAGTGAAACCGGCCGTCGTCCGCGCAGCTTCAGCGAGGATGCGTTGGTCGCCATGGGCAAGCACGACTGGCCGGGCAATGTCCGCGAGCTGGCCAATCGGGTACGTCGTGGGCTGGTATTGGCCGAAGGACGACAGATCGAGGCGCGAGACCTGGGGCTGCTCAGTCAACACGCCTTCGCCACGCCGATGGGCACCCTTGAAGACTACAAGACCCGCGCCGAACGCCAGGCGCTGTGCGATGTGTTGAACCGGCACAGCGACAACCTGAGTGTTGCCGCCCGAGTCCTGGGCGTGTCACGGCCGACTTTTTACCGATTGCTGCACAAGCACCAGATCCGCTAGGGCGGTGCAACAAAAAAGGCCCGCTACGACAACTATCGTAGTGGGCCTTTTCTATTGCGGGGTGCGGTTTAGAAGTAGTACGGGAATTTCAGGCTGAAGGAAAAGTCCGGCGCATCGTCGGTCATACCGATGGACAAGTTGGGAACGATCGTCAGGTTGTCGGAGGCCGCGATGGTCATGCCGACGTTGAAGTAACCGGCGTTGGCGTCGCTGGACACCACCGACTCCCAATCCCCGCCATCCTGCTTGAGCTTGCTTTTGCGTTGCACCAGGTCAGACACCGAGAACGACATACTCATTTTTTCGTTCAGCGCGAACGCGATGCCCGCGCCAATCTGGAAGCTGTCGCCGATCCGCACCTTGCCCGGGACTTTCTGATTGACGGTGGCACTGATGTCGTCGAAGGAACCTTCGAAGTTGTGGGTGTAGGACAGGCTACCGAACAGAACCGCTGGATCGTAGGTCTTGACCAGCGAGATACCGGGGCTGATCGACCAGACGCCGTTGCCGGTTGGCAAGGTGTCAGGCACGAACAGGTTGGTATTGGCGTCGCTCTGGCGCAGTTTGATGCCGAACGGGTCCTTGCCGGTCGGCGCCTTGACGCGAAAGGTGACTACTGCATCCGGGGTGTTGACCGATTCGTCCAAGAATTTGTAGGCAATACCGAAGTTGACATCGCCCAGTGTCGGATCGCGGGTGACGCTTTCTTCGCTGGTCACTCCCGCCGCACCGTTGTTGGCGCCGCCGGACTGATACGTCGATTCGCGGTACACCACTGGTACGTTCAGGTCGAACTGCCAGCGATTGTCGAAGTTGTAGCGCCCGGTGAGGTCCAGCGTCCAGGTGTCGGCCTTGATCCGGTCCAGGTTGATGTTGCCCAGAAAGATCGAGTCCAGTGCGAGGAAGCCGTTGAGGATCAGCTGGCGGGTGTCGTAACGTGAATAGGTCAGCCCGGTTTCGAGGCTGAACTTGCCGCCGCCGAAGAATCCGCTGGCCTCGTCATACAGGTTGGAAACACTCTGTGCCGGTTGAGAGTCATCGGCCAGCGATTGTCCATAGGAACTGCCGCTGCCCGCGGCGCCGCCTGAAGCTGCGGCCGCTCCCGTCCTGGTGGCCACTTGCGGGTTGCCTTTCATGTCGGCTGGTGACTTGGCCAGGCGTTTAGGCGGCGGCGCCGCCGGTTGCTCCTCCACTTGGCGGACTCGTTGTTCGAGTACTGCCAGGGCTTTTTGTTGTACTTCGTATCGTTGTTTGAGCTCCATGAGCTCCTGTTTCAAAGCCGCCACGTCCGCATCGGGCGCTGCTTGCAGCAGCGCCGACGGGAACAAAGTGCTCAGACAAACGATCGCGCGCAGTGGTACTGACCGATACATGATAAGCCGTCCCCCATGAAGCCCAATGATCGAACATCAGCGTAGTTCAATATCCCAGGCTGCGTAGTGCGTTGAGTTGACTCAGATTGCAGTTGACTGCTCCGGCATTTCGGCCGTTGTTGTTAAGCACTACATTAAGTTGCGTCAGGTTATTGACCCTGTTGCTGTTGCCCAGAAGCCGGGTGTTCTGCACCAGCCCCCCCTGAGCCGCTTTTTGCATGGCCGTACCTTGATTGTTGCTGGCCTGGATGGCCATTTGCACGCCACCACCGGTGTTCGACACCGCGACGCTACCGGCGGCATTGCTGTCGGTAATGGTTTGCCCGCTTGTCAGCACCTGCCCTTGGACGGGACTCGGCGCCGGCGCCTGGTTGGCCTCTTTGACGTTGATGGCGACATTGTTGTAGGCGGTATTGCCGTCACCAGCGGCGCGAACAGTTTGGGTGACTCCCTGGGTAGTGGTCAGTCCTGCGCCACCGATCACATTTCCGGTGCCCGATGGCGGCGTACTGCCGTTACCGGTTTCTTTAATGGTCGACACGTAAAGTTGCGGCTTTACGGTAGAGGCCTGGATCTGCATGGCCGTCGCCACCCCGATCAGGTCTCCGCTGGCATTGCGCCAGGTGCTGCTCATGATGATGCCGAAGCTGATGATCCGCCCTGGCATGACATAACGACCGCGTAGCTCGGCGAGCTCATGGTCCTTGAGTTCGATGGGTTTGAATCCTGCATTGGCATAACCCGATGCGCTTGCTGCCAGGCAAGCGGCGGCCAGCCAGTATGAGGTTTTCATCTGCTGCTCCCAGGGCATCCAGCCCTCTCTATCATCAGTGGGCGATTAGAAGAAGTCGCTCTGAATGAAGCCAAAGTCCATCAATTCGGCATCTTTGACCGGGTTGAAAGTGTCCAGTTTGTTCTTGGCCGTCAGCGGTTCCGGAGGGCTACGCAATGCATTGGTTTTGTCGTACCCGGGACCCACGATAGCGAAGACGATGCCGTTCCAGCCTTTGACAAAGTCATCATGGGAATAGCGTTTGTGCCCAAGCACCGGGTCGCCGATATAGACCCAGTTCTTGTCCGCCCGCTGCATCACCACGAAATGCTTGTAGCCGCGAATTTCCATCAGCACCACCACCGGAATGGTCACCGCTTCGAGTTTCTCGGGCGGTATCCGGTAGCCACGCGCGCGCATGCCGATTGCTTCGATGTAGCGCTTCATGTCCAGCATGGAGAAACCTTGAGTACGGACAAGGTTCTGATCAGCATTGATCAGCATGCCTTTGATGATGTGTTCCTCATCGACATCGAGCCAGTAAGCCTGGCGTAGCACCGTAGCCAGTGCGGCAGCGCCGCAGCTGAAGTCGGTTTTTTGTTCGACGATGTCGCTGAACTTGCGCTCACGCACGCTTTGCACCTGCTTGTAAACCAGCATGCCGCCCGGTAAGGCGGCCACCGGCATCTGCGCCGCCTGAGTCAGGCCGCACAGGCACAGCAGGGCGAAACAAGCTGTCGTACGCATGATCGATACGCCTTTGGTGAACCGTGGAAAGAAAGCCCCGTTGCCGGGGCTTTCATTTCGATCGCGATTACATGCAGGCTCTGCAGCCGGCAGCAATGGACAGAGAGTTGCTTTGTTGGTTGCCCACACCCGCCGACACGTTGGCACCGCCGTTGCCGGAGAAGCTGTTCATCGAGTTGGTCATGGAGGCGTTGTTCACAACCGGGTTTTTCCAGCCGTCTGGAGTCAGCACTTGATGGGTGGTGACGCCAGCCAGATCGAAGGTGCCCACGGCGCTGAATTTGAACTTGTCATCGCCTCTGTGACCCCAGCCACTGTCGTCGATCGTCCCGGTGCCTTTGGCCTTGAAGGTGCCCGAGGACGTGGTGGTATCGGTGAGGGTGGTGGTGACGTGGGTCCGGTCAGCCTTGTTGTCGACATCCAGGCCGGTGGTGGATTGGTAAGCGTCAGCCGAGGCTGTTGCTACCCGGCCGCCAGACACGGCAATCGCCAGGTTGTTTTTCTGTTGGTTGAAGTTGCCGGCAGTCACGTTGATGCCAATGTTGCCGGAGCCGTTGTTGCCAGCATTGTTGAGCGTGGCGTTATTTTGGGTAGAGCGGTTTTTGACGTAGTTGTCGGTGTTGTACTGATAGGCGTTGGACGTTGCAGTGGCAGAACCGAAGATGAAACTTTCATCGGCGGTCGCCAGCGCGGCGGCGTTGTCTTGTTGGTTGCCGTCACCGCCAGCCACGTTGGCGCCCATGTTGCCATTGGAACCGTTGAGTGAGTTGTCGGCATTGGCAGTGTTTTTGGTGCCCTGGTTAAGTACCGAGTTGCCGCTGCTGTCCTGTGTGTCCCCTACATAGGCGTTGGCGGCTGAGTCGATTGACAGCTGTTGTTCCCAGGTGGGGCCTTTGGGGCCGTGATGATGGTGGTGACCACGATCGTTGTCGCTGGCCTGTGCAGCCATCGCCATGACGGATGCCAAGGCGAAGACCAGAGGCTTGAGAGCCATTGTGGGTTTCATGGTGATTCTCCGTGCTTATTAGTTGGTTAAGTGTTGGTTACTTTCTAATCGCACTGCGTTCGGGTCAGTCAGCGACCCGTATGCTCAGGGTGTTAGCCATTCGGTTCCCCACCCCGGCACTCTGGTTCACCTGAATCACTCCTCGGCTGCCGGTGAAGGCCTGGTCGCTTGTCACGACCTGGCGACTGCCTTTTGAAGCGTCAGTTGCCCCTGAGCTTGGTAACAACGCCACGTTCTGTTGAGAAAGGGCGCTATCGTCGACGCTTTGCGGCGCAGCACTGATGCTGATGCGCATTGCGTTGGCCATCTGGTTGTTGGCCCCGGCGCCCTGGTTGACACCCAGTGCACCGTTGCCTTGACTGAAAGAGTTGCCGCCGATGGTGGCCGTCGCGTTCATCGACGGGTTGGCGGGCGTGTCGAGTTTCTGGATGACGCGGGTGGTCGCCGAGGCATCAGTGGTGCCGATGGCGATGGCGCGGGTATTGGCCTGTTGCTGTTGATCGCCGGAGGCCTGGTTGACGTTGAAGTTGCCGTTGTACCGGGCGCCGGAATCCAGAATGTTGGCGGTGTTGACCACCGGAACGCTGGAGTCGGCCATGGCGCCTGGGCTCACACTGGCACCGATGACCAGGGCGAGAAGGATCAGGGAGCGGCTCATGTCATTGACCTCCCGCCAGTCTGCCCAACGGCGCGAGGCCGGAACTCATGGCATGGTTGATCGTTCCCGAAATCGCGCCACCGCTACCGCCGCCGTGACCGACGCTCATGCCGGGCATGCCATTGGGATTGGTCACGACATTGAGGCTGCCGGGTACGCTCCCGTTCTGATTGATGTTGTTGCTGATGGACGAACCGCTGGCCACGCTGGCGAACTCACCATCGCTCAGTTCGGTGCTGTTGAGTGTCGAGGTGACACGATCCGAAGGGTTGGCGTTGACAGTGATCGGGTAGGGGTCTTTCTGGAATGGCGGTCTGCCGATGGTGTGGGGCTGTACATCGCGAGTGAGCACGATGACGCCATTGCCTTCAGCCTGAACATCAAAACTGAGTACCGAGACGGCGGCACATCCGAGCAGCATCAAGCGCGTAAAGCCTTTACGAAAAGTCCCCACGACTGCGATTCCTTCTGTTGTGCGCTGGCCCTAATCAGCGTTGTGAAGGAGAGAGCGAAAGTCGTGCCGCTTTTTGATTGTTGTTTTGATTCAAGGGGTTATCGATCAAGCAAGGTGGATCGATGGTTGAGCTGTTTCAGGCCTGAGACAAAATCTGGAGCTGCAACGGGAAAAAAGCGGGATAGAGCTCTGGATCCGTGGTTTGCGCTGTGATGTATCAGCGCTTTAACACATGGCATGACAGGATGATGAACGACGCTTAGACGGGCGGTTAGGGAGCAGAGGTGTGTTTCAGAAGCGGACGTATTTGCAAAATTACCGCAACAAATGCCGGGTGCCGGGGTGTTGGCGACTGTAGCAGCTGTCGAGCTTGCGAGGCTGCTACAGCGGGATACAGGTCAGCGCTCAAGCAGCAGAGTGACGGCCTGCAACGCTTGGGCTCGGCGTTCTGCCCAGTCACCCTGGATCACTTGAACAGATTGCCGATGCTGCTCCAGCCACGCTTGAGTCGCGTTGAAAAAAGCCCGGCGTTGATCCAGCTGCGGCTGACAGCGCTGGCCATCGTCGGTCCAGTCGACGAGTTCAGGCGACAACAGCAAGTGCAAGTCGTAATGCCGGGCCAGCAGCACTTGTTCGAGCCAGGCCGGGCAATCGCTGAACAGGGTCTGGCTCCAAAGCATGTTGCTCAGCAAGTGCGTGTCGAGAATCAGCAACGGTGGCGCAAGGGCGCGGGCATCATCTTCCCATTGCAACTGGCCGCGGGCGATCTCGGGGATATCCGCGAGGCAGGTGTCCCGTGCCTCCTGTTCAATGAACCAACGCACGTATTCACCCACCAGAACGCCGCCGAATTGCTGTTGCAGCTCGGTGGCGAGCCAGCTCTTGCCGCTCGATTCGGGGCCCGTGAGCACCAGGACTTTCATGTGCGCAACGCCGGGTCGGCGCGCCACGTCCGCCAGCCTTGCACCGCCAGCAGGGCGAAAACCCCATAGAGGGCGGCGGTCAGGTACAGCTCTTTGTAGATGAACAGGCCGACGAAGATGACGTCCAGCGCGACCCACAGCGGCCAGCATTGCAGGCGTTTTTGCGCCATCCATAGCTGGGCTACCAGGCTGAAACCGGTCAAGGCGGCGTCGAGCCAGGGTTGGGCGGCGTCGGTCCAGTGAGCCATCGCAGCCCCCAGCAGCAGGCTGCCGACCGCGCCCACGGCCAGACCGATCGCGACGGATTGGCCATCGAGCAGGCTGACGTGCCGCCCGTCATGCGTCACGCCCGCGCGAGTCCACTGCCACCAGCCGTAAAGCTGCAACGCGGCGTAGATCACTTGCAGCAGCATGTCCGAATACAGCTTCACCTCAAAAAAGATCCAGCTGTACAGCAGCACCATGACCAGACCGACCGGCCAGCACCAGGGGTTCTGTTTGACCGTCAGCCAGACGGCAATCACACCGAGGGCGGCGGCAAACAGTTCAAGCCCGGACATGGAGGATCCTTGGGGAAGACGAAAAGGGGGGAGGATTGTAGCGGCAGGCGCGGCCAAGTAGAACCGGCTTGCGCAGTCCGGTGTAGCAGCTGCCGAGCCTGCGAGGCTGCGTTCGGTGTGGGCCGCATTCGGACGAAGCCGTCGTAAATTCTGCGCACACGGTCTATCTGGAACCGGCGTCGCCTGATTTCACGACTGCTGCGCAGCCGAACGCAGGCTGCGCCAGCTGCTACAAGTGATCAGACGCGAAACTGCTTGAGCAACCCGTTCAACTGTTCGCTCAATTCCTTGAGATGAACACTGGCCACGCTCGACTGCTCGGCCGCCAATGCCGTGCTGTGGGACAACCCGGCGGCCTGGGTGACGTTCTGATTGATGTCTTCCACCACATGCGCCTGCTGCAAGGTTGCACTGGCAATCGAGGCATTCAAGCCGTTGAGGTTGCGCAAGGCCTGGCCGATGGCATTCAGGCTGGCACCGGCCAGGCCGGCCTGCTCGATGGTCAGTTGCGAGGCGCGGCTGCTGTCGCCAATGACCTTGACCGCCGCTTCGGAATGGCTTTGCAGGCGTTCGATCATCGACTGGATTTCTGCCGTCGACTTCTGGGTACGCTGGGCGAGCAGGCGCACTTCATCGGCGACCACCGCGAACCCTCGACCTTGCTCACCGGCCCGGGCGGCTTCGATGGCAGCGTTGAGGGCCAGCAGGTTGGTTTGCTCGGCGATAGAGCGAATCACTTCCAGGACACTGCCGATTTGCGTGCTTTCGTCGGCCAGCGTACGAATCACTTCCACCGCTTGATCGATGGTCGAAGACAGCTTGTCGATCTGCTGCAGGCTGCCATCGATATTGATCTGTCCCTGCTGTGCCTGAGATTCGGCATCGCGCATTTCACTGGCCGCGTGCTCGGCGTTTTTCGCCACATCCTGCACGCCGTAGGTCACTTCGTTGATCGCGGTCGCCACCAGTTCCATTTGCTGGGACTGCTGCTGGCTGCGTTGCTGGGCTTGTGCGGCGTCGTTGCCCAGTTCGCTGGAAGACTGGCCCAGCGCGCCGGCGGACACTTGCAACTGATTGATCACCAGGCGCAGCTTGGCGGTAAAGGCGTTGAAGTGTCGGGCCAGTTGCGTGACTTCGTCCTGGCCGTGGGTATCAAGGCTGCGGGTCAGGTCGCTTTCACCGCTGGCGATATTGGCCATGGCATTCACGGTTTCCTGCAACGGGCGCACGATGCTGCGGGCAATCATGATCACCAGCAGCGCCATGATCAGGGCAATCACCAGGCCGACGAAAGACGCCTTCCAGACCTGCGCATTAAACTCGGCCTGCATGTCGTCGATGTACACGCCTGAGCCGATCACCCAACCCCAGGGCTCGAACAGTTTGACGTAGGAGGTTTTTTCCACCGGCGCACTGGCACCCGGTTTCGGCCAGCGATAGTTGACCATGCCTGCGCCCTTGGCCTTGGCGATGGCGGCCATTTCGTTGAACAGTGCAAAGCCATCCGGGTCGCGGATCGTCGAGAGGTTCTGGCCTTCAAGTTTTGGATTGGTCGGGTGCATGACCATGACCGGCGTCAGGTCGTTGATCCAGAAATAGTCATTCTGGTCGTAGCGCAAACCCCGCACGGCGGTCAGTGCCTGCTGTTGCGCGGCGGCGCGGGTGAGGGTGCCGGCGGTTTCCAGGCCGTGGTAGTAGGTCAGAATGCCACTGGCGGTCTGCACCACGTGCTGGGTTTTCTGGGCCTTGGCCTGATAGAGGTCGTCGTGGATCTGCTTGAGCATCAACGCACCCAACGTCAACAGCATCACCACGGCCACGATCAAGATAAGCCACAAGCGTCGACTGATCGACACACTGCGCAAGCTGTTCATAACGCTGTTACTCCGTTTTCTTGTTCTTGTCATAAACGATCGCCAGCATCCAACCACACGTTGCCGATCGGGGCCTATCCGACTCAGGTCTTATTACGCGGCAGCGTAAATGAGGCTTGTCTGATAGGATTTCGGCCCCGCGCGGAAAAACCTGAGTCCGAGTCGATTTTTCACGGAATTTTTACGGTTTTGTGTGGATCTTGTGCGCGCGGGGTTTCAGCGCACGCTGATCGCGAATAACGCTCTACAAATTATTAACGGGGCATGCCTGGGGGCATGGCTTCTTGGGGGAATGATGGATCTTTGGACAGCCTTTCAGGCATTGATTTTAGGCGTTATAGAAGGGCTGACCGAGTTCTTGCCCATTTCCAGTACCGGGCACCAGATCATTGTGGCGGACCTGCTCGACTTCGGCGGCGAGCGGGCGATGGCCTTCAACATCATCATTCAGCTCGGCGCGATTCTTGCGGTGGTCTGGGAGTTCCGTCGCAAGATCCTCGACGTGATCATCGGTTTACCGACGCAGCCCAGCGCTCGACGCTTTACCGCGAACCTGTTGATCGCCTTCATGCCGGCCGTGGTATTGGGGGTGATTTTCGCCGACCTGATCCACAAGTACCTGTTCAACCCGATCACTGTGGCCAGCGCATTGGTCGTGGGCGGGATCATCATGTTGTGGGCTGAACGCCGGCAGCATGTCGTGCATGCCGAAAGCGTCGATGACATCACCTGGAAAGAGGCCCTGAAAGTCGGTTTCGCCCAGTGCCTGGCGATGATCCCGGGGACCTCGCGTTCCGGTTCGACGATCATCGGCGGTTTGCTGTTCGGGTTGTCGCGCAAGACGGCCACCGAATTCTCGTTCTTCCTTGCCATGCCAACCATGGTCGGCGCAGCGGTTTACTCGGGCTACAAATACCGCCATCTGTTTGTGCCGGCTGATTTCCCGGTGTTCGCCATCGGCTTCGTCACCGCGTTTATCTTTGCGATGATCGCCGTCCGGGGCCTGCTCAAGTTCATCGCCAGCCACAGCTACGCGGCATTCGCCTGGTATCGCATTGTGTTTGGCCTGGTGATTCTGGCGACCTGGCAGTTCGGTTGGGTCGACTGGACCGCGGCCAAGCCATGAGCGACGCCGCCGCACGCAACAACCCCGGGCGCAAGCCCGGGGGAGCGATTCAAAACCTGCGGTTGAAATTGCTGGTGTTCGTTTTGCTGTGCGCAGTGCCGTTGTTTGGCTCGGTGTCGCTGTGGCTGCGCGGGGTGTCGGTGATTCCCCTGGCCGCCTATGGCATCGTCAGCGTGCTGGCGTTTTTCCTGTACTGGGGCGACAAGCACAAGGCCCGCGCCGACAGCTGGCGCACGCCGGAGAACGTCTTGCACGCGGTGGAACTGGCGGGCGGTTGGCCGGGTGCCTTGCTGGCCCAGCAAGTGTTTCGGCACAAAACCCGCAAGGTTTCGTTTCAACTGGTGTTCTGGCTCATCGTGCTGATGCATCAGGTGTTCTGGATCGACCAGTTGTTTCTGGGTGCTCAGCTGTTCGCGCTGTTCTAAAGCTGTTCTAAAGCTGTTTTAAAGCAGCAAGCCGATCTGCGTGCGTTTGGGCAACTTGCTCACCACCAGTTGGTGGGAACGTTGCAGCAAGCCTTGCAGCTCTTCGGTACCCAGCGGGTAGGGCGTGTCCATGATGATCCACTGCGCCCGGGCCAGATACGGCGCCGGGTGAATGCCCGGTCGGTCGCAATGGCCCAGGAACAGGTCCTTGTCGACCTTGAAGGCCAGGGACTGACCCCGCAGGTTCTGCAAGGCGAACATCTTGCTCCCGGCAATCGAAAACACCCTTACGCCCCCCCACTTGTAATCCTCCCGCGCGCCGGGCAGCGCCAGGCAGAATTGCGCGACATCCTCTTCGCTCATTGGTCTTGCCTTCATAACAGTCGGTCCCCACAGGCATTGAATGATTCGATCAAATGGTCGATCCAGGCGCGTACTGCCGGCATTACCCCGCGCCGATGAGGGTAGACCGCTTGCAGCCAACCGCCCGGCAATGACCAGTCAGGTAGCAGCTGCACCAGTGAGCCGTTTTCCAGTTCCTGCTCGCAATACATCATCGGTAACACGGTGAAACCCAGCCCGGACAGGGTACACGCCTTGCGCACGAGAAAATCGTCGATGCCCAATCGGGCTTCGAATGTCATTTCACAGGCCTTGCCCTGCTGGTCGAGCATCCGCAGATGCACCAGCCGATCGGCTTCCAGTGCGCCCAATATCGGTACGTTTTTCAAGTCGTCCGGGGTCTTGATCTGCCGCTCGCGAAGAAACGCCGGGCTGGCGACCATGACAGTCTGCGCCTGACGTAAGCGGCGGGTGACCAGCAGTGGGTCTTCATCTCCCAGTTCCCGCACTCTCAAGGCGACATCGACGCCTTCGGTCACCAGGTCAACCCGGCGATTGAGCAGCAGCATCTCCAGCTGAACCTGCGGGAATTTCTCCAGGAACTTGCTGATCACCGACGGGAACATGTCGTGGGCCAACCCCACCGGGCAGGAAACCCGCAGCCGCCCCCGGGGTTCGCTGGACATGCTGGCCACCGCTTCGTCGGCCATCTCGGCCTCCAGCAGCATCGCCTGACAGTGCCGCAAGTAGCGCTCGCCCACAGCGGTCAGGTTGAGTTGGCGGGTGGTGCGTTGCAACAGACGCGCGCCCAGGCGTTCTTCCAGTTCGGCGATGCGTCGTGACAACCGAGACTTGGGAATCCCGAGCAAACGCCCGGCCGCCGCGAAGCCGCCGGCCTCGACCACCTTGGCGAAGTAGTAGAGGTCGTTGAGATCTTGCATGATTTAAATCCAGCTGTTCTATCAGTGGGACGAACTATCGCATTATTGCCAGCTAATCAGCTATTGGTTTCGTTGGTAGGATTGTTTCCATCAGATCGCCGGGTGGCGATCCTCACCTTGGAGATCCCACATGAAATTACTGCATATCGATTCGAGCATTCTGGGTGACAACTCGGCTTCCCGTCAGTTGAGCGGTGAAGTCGTCAAAGCCTGGCAAGCCGCCGAGCCTGGCGTTGTGGTGACTTACCGCGACCTGGCCGCCGATGCCATCAGCCATTTTTCCGCCGCCACGCTGGTCGCCGCTGGCACCGCCGCTGAGCTGCGCAACGCCGCGCAACAGCATGAAGCCGATTTGGGTGCGCAGGCCCTGGCCGAATTCCTCGCCGCCGATGCCGTCGTGATTGCAGCGCCGATGTACAACTTCACTATCCCGACCCAACTCAAGGCCTGGATCGACCGCATCGCCGTAGCCGGCCAGACTTTCCGCTACACCGAAGCCGGCCCTGAAGGCCTGTGCGGCGGCAAGAAAGTGGTGATCGTTTCGACGGCTGGCGGTTTGCACGCTGGCCAACCGACCGGCACTGCTCACGAAGAGTACTTGAAGGTGATGTTCGGCTTCCTCGGTATCACCGACATCGAGTTCGTCCGCGCCCATGGCCTGGCCTACGGTGATGAAGTGCGCAGCAAAGCCATGAGCGACGCTCAGGCGCAAATCAGCGAACAACTGTTCGCCGCCGCGTAAGGCTTGCGTAAAGTCGTAAACAGCTCGGGCAATACCCCTGAAACTCTGTATTCTGGTCATCGTGATGGCCAGGTACAGAGTTTTTTGTTTCTGGCGGCGATCAGTTTCTGGCCCAGGTTATGCAGTCGAGGGTTAATATCTGCGGTCAGGTAATAAGGTGGGGCATCCCATGGTGCGTCTTTGTGCAACATTACTGATTTGCCTGTTCGGCAGCCTGAATTCAGTGCACGCCGCGCCTGTGCTGTTTCCTCACTGGAGCGTCGGTTTCCATGAGATGACGTTCCTCGATCCGCTGGACTTGCAGCCGATGCGCGCCATCGCCTTTTATCCGTCCAGTGAGAGGGAACATTCCAGCAAGCTCGAGGGTTACACGGTCGAAGCCGGTGAAGACACCAAAGTCGCCATCGGACGCTTCCCGATGTTGATGCTGTCCCATGGCAACACCGGAACCCCGCTGGCCCTGCACGATCTGGCCACCTCGCTGGCACGCAAGGGGTTTGTGGTGGTGGCGGTGATCCATCCCGGCGACAACTCCAAAGACCACAGCCGCCTCGGCACCTTGAGCAATCTTTACGGGCGGCCGATCCAGATTTCCGAAGCCATTACCGCGACCTTGGGCGACCGTATGCTGGCGCCCTTCGTCAATGCCGATCAGGTCGGGGTGATCGGCTATTCGGCGGGCGGTGAGACCGCGTTGATCCTGTCCGGCGCCACGCCGGACCTGGACCGTCTGCGCCGTTATTGCCATGAGCGCCCGGACGATCATGATGCCTGCAACACACAAGGTGAATTGATCGTCGACCGCGATGACTTGCAGCCTGTGCCAGACCCACGAGTGCATGCCTTGTTGTTGATGGCACCGCTGAGTCTGAAGTTCGGCCGCCAGACCCTGGCCGACGTGCATGTGCCGGTGCTGCTATACAGCGGTGATGGCGACAAACTGGTGGCGTTCGACAAAAACGCCGCAGCGCTGGCGCGCAAACTGCCGACTGCACCGGATTTCAAATTGCTGGCCGGGGCAGGGCATTTCGTGTTCCTGGCACCGTGCAACGAAGAACAGATCGCCGCCATGCCGGCGCTGTGCACCGATGCCGACGGCGTCGACCGCAAGGACATTCACCGCAACCTGATCTCCGAAGCCGGACGTTTCTTCTCCCATGCCCTGGGCAAACCGAGTCGGGCCGGCATGCAAACTGCCGATCAATAAACTCCCGCAAGAGATTTACAGCAGGCTTTAGACCATCGCCCGGTGTTTCAGTAACAGGGTCAAACCGAGCCCGGTCACGGACAACAACGCCGCACTGAAGAAAATCCACGCATACCCCAGGTTCAACGCCACCGCGCCCATCAACGGCCCGGCAATCGCCAGCGCCAGATCGAAAAACACCGCATAAGCACTCAAACCCGCGCCGCGACTGGAATTGGGCACCTGCTTGATCGCTTCCACGCCCAGCGCCGGATAGACCAGCGACAGGCCGAAGCCGGTCAGGCCTGCGCCAATCAAGGCGTAAACGGTCGAGGGCGCCAGCCACAACAGGATCAGCCCCAAGGTTTCAATGCTCATGCAGGCAATGGCCGAGGTGAAGCCGCCGAAACGGCTGATGCTGGAAATGAACAACAGCCGCGACAGAATAAAACACACCCCAAACACCGTCAGGCAGTAAGCCGCTCCCGTCCAGCTACGACTGGCGTAATACAGGGTAATAAAAGTGGTGAGCGTGCCGTAGCCGATAGACGCCAGGCTCAGGCTCGCGCCGAAAGGGGCAATGCGCCCGAATACCGCCCAAAACGGCAGCCGCTCGCCGCGAATCACTGGCACCGAGGGTTTGTTGCGGATCAACAGCAGTGCCAACAGGGCCAGTAACGACAGCACGATCCCGAGGCTGGCGAAGCCCAATTCAGCGACCATCACCACGCCCAACGGTGCGCCAATGGCAATGGCGCCGTATGAGGCAATCCCGTTCCAGGAAATCGAACGTGCCGTGTGCTCGACACCGACCTGGCCCATGCACCAACTGATGGTGCCGACTCCGATCAACCCTTGGGCGATCCCCAGCAACAACCGGCCAGCGATCAGGATGATCAGGCTCAACAGCGGCAAACTTTGCAGCAGGGTCGACAGCAGCGTCAGCACGCCGCTCAACACAATCCCCGACAACCCGTAAACAATTGCCCGTTTGGTGCCGACGCTGTCCGACAAGCGCCCGGCCATCGGACGGCTGAGCAGGGTGGCCAGGTATTGCGAACCGATGGTCAGCCCCGCAACGATGGCGCTGAACCCCAACTGTTCATGCACATACCCCGGCAACACGGCAATCGGCAGGCCGATGCAGAGGAAGGCAATAAAGGTATAGAAAACGATGGAAACGATCTGCAGGGTGATCGCCATGGAGCTTTGCGGGGGCAGTTGCTGCACAGACATGAGAGCTCGATCGCGGGCGGCGGTAGGAGAACTGCATCATGGCGCGGGCGTGAAATAAAAGAAAGCAGGCTAACGATGTGGATGACAGATCGGCTGTAAGTGGATCAACCTGAAATGCAAAAAGCCCCGTCACCAGAACGGGGCTTTCCATTTGCAGCCAGAAGCCGCCTTACATCAACACACCCTGACTACGCAGGTAGTCGTCATAGGTGCCGCTGAAGTCGATCACGCCATCGGCGCTCAACTCGATGATGCGGGTGGCCAGGGACGATACGAACTCACGGTCGTGGCTGACGAAAATCAGC
>Ga0182005_1000091_pt1 | contig 67859 bp, 46 predicted proteins | sample Sormic07211103_1_FD_123021 | JGI IMG/M metagenome (GOLD analysis project Ga0182005, IMG submission 123021) | Rhizosphere microbial communities from Sorghum bicolor, Mead, Nebraska, USA - 072115-103_1 MetaG | ecosystem: Host-associated > Plants > Roots > Rhizosphere | place: USA: Nebraska... | reverse complement strand
CCTGAACAACCTCTGGAAACAAGGTGCCCTCGCCGGCTCTTCGCCAGAGCTGGCTTATGATGTACAGATCGGCTTAGGTACCACCATGACGCCTAATGATATACTGGATGGCAAGATGCTCATCTCTGTCAAGGTGGCCATCGTACGCCCTGCAGAGTTCATCGTGATCACCTTCCAGCAGCAAATGCAGCAGGCATAATTAATTTCTTCACCCCCTAAATCATTATAACATGGCAGATGACGGATCAGTACAGTCACAGACGGTGTGGCCTTTGGTCAAATTCTCCTTTAAAGTTATGTGGGATGGCGCCGAACTGATATTCCAGGAGGTAACGGGCCTGTCGTCCGAAACACAGATCATCGAATACAGAGGTGGCAGTAGCCCTGTATACTCCACGGTCAAAATGCCGGGCATACAAAAGTTCTCCAACATCACCCTGAAGAAAGGCATCTTCAAAGGCGATAAGGCAATGTGGGATAAATACAGCGCCATCAAGATGAACACCTACAAACGCTCCAGCATCGTTATCAGTCTGCTCGACGAAGGGCAGCAGGTAGCCATGAGCTGGACATTGAAAAACGCGTTCCCTTCCAAAATCACGGTGACCGATATGAAATCTGACGCTAATGAAGTCGCCGTAGAAACCATGGAAGTGGCACACGAAGGTCTGGCTCCAAGTTGATAAATTATGCCGTTACCCAATTCGACGTATTACCCTCCTACGGGCTTTTATTTCAAGGTGGCATTTGTGGGCATCTTCGGTATGCATGAAGGCAACTTCAGCGAAGTAACAGGCCTTTCTGTGTCCATTACGCCCGAAGAAGTAAAGGAAGGAGGAGAGAACCGGTTCACTCACCGGCTCCCTTCTCCTCCTAAATTTGGTAACCTGGTGCTCAAGCGGGGAATGGTACTCGATTCCCCATTGATTATCTGGGCACAGCAGTGTATCAGCGAATTCACGATCAAACCTAAAACCATCATCGTGCAACTGCTGGAAGAAAATGCCATGCCCATTGCCATCTGGTCTTTCTTCAATGCATATGCCGTGAAACTGGATTATAGCGGTCTCACCGCCAAAGAAGGACAGATCGTGATTGAAACACTGGAACTCGCTTATGATTTTTTCGAAAAAACTTTGTAATCATGGCACTTGAAATTCGTGAACTTGTCATCAAAGTCACCATTACCTCCGGTCAGGTTGCCCGCCAGGAAGCTCCTGATGCAGCGCTCATTCGGCAACTGAAAGATAAAATCGTAAAGGAATGCATGCAGCAATTAAAGGCCGGCCTGAAAACAAGTACTGAGGACAGATAAACCACGCACTATGCCGCAACTGACCAAACTAAAAATAGAGGCGTACAGTGATATGGCCTGCACGCAGTCCGTGAATAAGTCCATCTATGCCATGATCAATCCCGCCAGCTTCACCAAAAGCTATATGACGGATTATAAGAGCAGCGAGGAGATGAATAAGAGCAAGGACACTAAGACATTCAAAAGCAGTGCTGCACGGTTCGAACTGACGCTGATCATTGATGGCACAGGCGTGATCCCGTTTCCCGACGGCATCGCCTCTGTAGATGACTATATTACCACACTCAGTGATGTGGTATCCCGCTATGATGGCACCCTCCATCATCGTCACTACCTGAAAATAACATGGGGCGAAGTGCTGGTGACTGGTGTGAGTGAAGGCCTTACCATTAACTATAAATTATTTGATCCAGGTGGCGCCACACTGCGTGCTGAAGCAAAGCTACGACTGGCTGAGACAAAAGATTTTCTCACCAAAAACAAAGAAGCAGGCAAGAGTTCACCGGACCTTACGCATATATTGACCGTGAGGGCAGGCGATACGCTGCCATTGATGTCGTATCGTATTTATGGCGATTCCGCTTACTATAAGGAAGTAGCCCGGTACAATAACCTGAATAGTGTGCATGCGATCCGTCCGGGAGATCAGCTTTATTTTCCACCGCTCAAAAAGAATTAAATGCCGGCACCATCACCAGCGAATATACAGGATGTCAATTTCTCCTTTTCCATTGCTGTAGCAGGCAACCCGGTAGAAGAAAAATATCCTATCGAATCTATCACCATCGTGCATGAGGTGAACCGCATCTCCTATATGGAAATCGTGATTGCCGAAGGCCTGAATGATGATGGAGGCGGAGACGAAGGCAACTTTCCTATCAGTGAAGGCGATGATTTTATACCCGGCAAGGAAATCGCTGTGTCAGCAGGTTATGGCACCGATCCACACGTTTCGTTATTCAAAGGCATGATCGTGAAACAGGCGCTGACCGCCAGTGCTGAAGCCGGTTATAAACTGATCGTGACCTGCAAGCACAAGGCCGTGAAGATGACCTACAACAGAAAGGAATGTGAATTTGACCAGATGACAGATAGCGATATCATGAGCAAACTGGCTGGCAATTACGGATTGTCCTGTACCGTTAGCAGTACCACTTCAACACTGGAAGGCGTATTTCAGAAGATGGCCACAGACTGGGATTTCCTTCTTACGAGAGCCGCCTTCAATGGTTTTGTTACCACCATGTATGATGATAATGTGACGGTGGGTCTGCCCGATTTCAGCACTGATCCCGTGTTGTACATCGCGATGGGCGATTCTATCATCGACTTCAAAGGAGAGGTGAATGCAGAAAAGCAGCCACCTACCCTGCAAACCGCTGCATGGGATCCCGGCACACTGGCACTCATCACGGCCAGTGCCACGGAGCCTACTGTGACGCTCCCCGGCAACCAGACGGCCACTGACTTGTCCGGCACCCTCGATCAACAGGAGTTCCAGGTCACATCAACCGTGCCGCTGGCACAGGCAGATTTAAAGACCTGGGCAGACAACCTGCTGCTGCGCATGCGCATGAGTGCCGTAAAGGGTCAGGTATCCTTTCTGGGCAATGGTACGGTGCAACCTGGTGCTATGATCACACTGAACGGTGTAGGCGCCCGCTTCAATGGAGATGCATATGTGAGCATGGTGAGACATACACTGGAAGAAGGTGACTGGACCACCACCGTAGGATTTGGTCTGGCAGAAACACCCATTTACGATAAAGAACAATATTCCTATAGCAATGCGAATGGTCAGGTGCCGCCCATTCATGGACTGCAATTGGCCACAGTAGCAAAGATCTCGGAAGATCCCGGCGCTACTTACAGGGTACAGGTAAAGCCGGTATCCGGTTACTCTGCCCAAAAGGGTATCTGGGCAAGGCTGGCCAGCTATTATGCTACATCTAAAGCTGGTATGGTTTTTAGTCCGGAGGTCGGTGACGAGGTGATACTGGGCTTTCTTGAAAATGATGCCCGCTATCCCATCATATTAGGCTCGCTGTTCAGCAAGGCGAATACACCACCTCTCACACAGCCTGATGAAAAGAATAATATCAAAGCACTCTATACAAGAAGTCAGTTGCAGGTAAATTTTGATGACGATAAAAAAATCATCCAGATCACCACACCTGGTAAGAATACCATTACCATCAGTGATGAAGGCAAAGGTATTACGCTACAGGATCAGAGCAGCGACAGCATCCAGCTGGATGATAACGGAATCACCCTGACCTCTACAAAAGATATTGTACTCAAAGCCACTGGCAACATCACCCTGGAAGCCACCGCGAAACTGACGGGCAAAGCAACACAGGATCTGGAACTGTCTGGTATGAATATCAAACAGACGGCACAGATCGGACTCACCGCGCAGGGGAGTGCTTCTGCCGAACTATCCGCATCCGGACAAACCGTCATCAAAGGCGGTATGGTAATGATTAACTAGACCTCAAACGCACACAACATGGGAGCACCCGCAGCCAGACTAACAGACATGCACGTATGCCCGATGGTAACACCCGGTCTTCCCCCCATACCACATGTAGGTGGCCCTGTTACAGGTCCCGGTATGCCCACCGTACTCATAGGCAAAATGCCTGCTGCCGTACTGGGCGATATGTGCGTATGCGTAGGTCCGCCAGATACCATCGTGAAAGGCTCAGCCACCGTAATGATAGGCGGTAAGCCCGCAGCCAGAATGGGCGATAGCACGGCCCACGGCGGCTCCATTGTATTAGGATGTCCAACCGTATTAATAGGAGGTTAAAAAGATCATGGAAATACAATCATTTTTAGGTACCGGGTGGAGCTTCCCGCCCTCCTTCGATAAGGTCGGCCGCACCGCCCTCATGGTATCGGACATTGCAGATATTGAAGAAAGTATCCGGATCATTCTCAGCACCATCCCCGGAGAAAGACTGATGCAGCCTACCTTTGGCTGCGACCTGAAGAAACTCGTATTTGAGAAATTCGAATCTACACTCATGGGCGAACTAAAGCATATGATCTACTATGCACTCCTGAATTATGAGCCCAGGGTCAAAGATGTAAACATAGAATTACTCGGGCGAAATGAACTGGAAGGTTTCCTGCACATTCAACTGAACTACACCATCATCATCACCAATACCAGGCATAACCTGGTATATCCATTCTACTTCCTGGAGGGCACCAGTCTTACATGAAGCAACTCTTTGACTATATCAAAGATGGGGTCACGCAATCAGAGCGTTACCTACCGGCCCTGCATCCATCGTATGTAAAGATCGATGATCGCAGCACCGGCGACCTGCTGATGGAACTCCTGGCGTTCTCCAGGCAGATCCGGTATTACGATCTCAATAACAAGGAGAAAGGAAACTGGGAAGAGTTCCTGCAGGGAGATCTGCGAATCATATTGCAATACATTGCACAACTGGATTTTGGTGCCTATCAAACCGCTCAGCAGGAAATCCGATCCGGCCTGGAGAAAACCGGTAATGAACAACAACTGCAACAAGGCCTGACCGCTTTATTTGATCTTCTATACAGCATTGCCATCTTGCTGGGTAATCAGCTGCAAATGGCCAGACAAGCGGATACAAACACCTCATTGTGGAATTACATTGATCAGGTCATGGATAGCGTGGAGCTCGATGTATACCAGCTAATGTCCTACGAAAATCAGGCATTGGCACTGTTCCATCCAGGTACGGTATTGCACACTGTGGATCCTTCAAAGGTATTTAACAGAAGTTTACAGCGGGCAGTCGCAGATCCACATAGCAATGATTTCCTGGGCTACGAATCGCTGAATGAAATTTACAATCGTCTCCGGGCCAAGTTCTACCAGGTAACCAGTGCGGCCAACAGACAACTAACCTTGCTGGAACCTGCGCATCAGCACCATCCGCATATAGGACTACTGCTCACTTTCCTGGAATTGTACAAACAGCTGCAGGATCATCTGAACCAGCTGACAGAGCGTCACCTTGAATATTATTACAAAAAGGTGCTGGGCATTCCTCTGAATGAGGCTGCGCCGGATGAGGTACATGTCCTGATCGCCCTGGCTCCCAACGCACCGAACCTCGTCATACCACAACATACACTGTTCCCCGCTGACCTGGTAAAAGGCCAGCCACCTGTTTTATTCCGCCTGTTGTTCGATGTACCTGTCTCCCAGGCACGTCTCAAAGCGTTGCGAACCGTATTCGTCGGTCAGCATAAGCAGATCACAGCACACGATGGAAAGCACCAGGATGTAATTGAGACACAGGTTTACATAAAGAAGCTGCCTATTCCTACCGCCGCGGCTTACCTGCCCGATGCACCACCTGTCACCTCCTGGCCCATGGTAGGAGAGGAACAGGCAGAACTAAGTGACAGTAACCGAACCATGGATATACTGTCGATGGGTTTCATACTGGCGTCTCCGGTATTGTACCTGGAAGAAGGTGCCAGAACACTCACGATTAATCTATATGGTACTGATGCCAGTATAGAATCGCTCACCAGCTATATTGCCAATCTCTCTGACATGATGAAAAGACCCGCAGATGTGCTGAAATGGGAACTGCTCTCATCTGCTTTTCAGATTTATTACACGGCACCAGAGGGATGGCAATATGTAAAGGAATACACCGCGCGGTTTACAGCGGGCGGTATCCAGATCATCTTCATAATAGGCATGACAGCACCGCCAGTTATAATATACAATCAGAAAGTTCATGGGGAGCAATATCATTGTCCGCATCCTATGATAAAGATCCTGCTCAACAACAGCAGCTTTCACCATCCTTACTCTTATCTGAAATCACTGGAACTGGACAGAATTAAAATTCATGCACAGGTAAAGGGATTCAGATCAGTACACCTCCGCAATAATGTAGGACCACTGAGCGCAGCCAATCCCTTTCAGATCTTCGGGCCTGCACCCACTGTAGGAAGTTATTTGCAGATCAGCAATGCGAATATTTTTAACAGGTACACCAGAAAGTTCTGCCTGCAGCTGGAATGGCTGGATCTGCCTGCCGTAGAAAATGGTTTTGATGAATGGTATGCTGATTATAACGCAGGCATGACGAACGATGCCTTTCAGGTAAGCCTGAGTAATATGCGTGACGGTGTATTTCAACCTGCTAAAGATAAAAGGCAAAATTTCAGGTTATTCAAATTAGGAAATGATAAAATCCTGTCTGATAAAATGGAAATTGACCCTATCGATTTCATCAGAATAAATTTCAATAACCCTCCACGAAAAACGAATTACTATGAAGATGGAGTGGTCAGGTTAGAACTGACAGGGCCGCCGGATGCGTTTGGACAGCGACTCTATACCCAGATCTTTCCGGAGGTGGTAACACATAATGCCAATAAATGGGCGAAGAAGCGGCGTATTCCGAATCCGCCCTATATCCCCATGGTGAAAACCATTTCGGTAGACTACGAGCTGGAACATACTGAATTGCTGCGACCAGAGCTGGTCACTGATGATGAACAGCATACGGCCCTGTATCATATCTATCCTTTTGGCTACCGGCTGGCCTTTCCACAGACCAATGAATCAGCATTTACGTTGCTGCCTGAATTTGAACATGCAGCAAATTTATATATCGGCCTGGATAATGTAAAGCAACAGGAAACCCTGTCTTTCCTGTTCCAGCTGGAAGAGAAATACTATTCTGACACTACGGCTACCCGGCAATCCTATCACTGGAGTTACCTGCACAATGATAGATGGCTGCCCCTGGAGCAACAGCATATTCTTGCAGACAGTACCCAACGGTTTATACGAAGTGGGATCGTCGTCTTAAAGATGCCGGTGCTGGATGCAGGCGGGCATACCAGACTGGAAGCGAATATTCAATGGTTGCGGTTGTCCTGTGCAGAGGCACCGGATTCCAGGCCGATGGTAAAAGGCATCTTTCTCAACGCAGGGATCGTAAGGCGGGAGCAGGCCGGCACAGCTGTGAGTACCAGTCTGCCGCCCTTATCGATCAAAGGTTTGCAAAAGGAAGTGCGGGGTATCCAACAGGTATTTCAACTCTTCCCCTCCTTTGGTGGCAGACCCGCTGAAACGAAAGAAGAATATTATGTACGGGTGAGTGAAAGGCTGCGGCATAAGAACAGACCCGTATTAGGGGTGGACATTATCCAGATGGTACTGCAACAATACCCTGATATTCTGATCGCCAAGTATATCGCGCACCACGATGATACAGGTCCGGATCTGCAGCTGATAGTAGTACCCAAACAACCGGCAGGGATGGAGGTAGCAGAGCCAAGGGCGGATATGGCCACTTTGTACAGCATTCGTGATTATGTCAAAAAACTTATGCCACCATATATGGACGTAGCAGTACACAACCCAATCTATGAGCGGGTGAAGGTGATCTGCGACGTCTGTTTTCATTCAAACGATAGCAGCTATTACCTGTCCCGCCTGCAGGAAGATATTCAGCGCTTTCTTACACCCTGGCTCTACGACAAGGGCGCAGACCTCACCATTGGCAGTAAGATCTATAAGGCAGACCTGATGAGTTTCATCAGCAAGCTGCCTTATGTAAAGTTTATGACCGCATTTTCCCTCATACACTTTTTTACGGATGGTGATACACATTGTGCACTGGATACAGCATTGGAAGACGTAGACTTTATCATGCCCTCCGGCCCCGGTGCCGTTTTGATCCCTGCTCATCATCACACCATCAGGGTCATTGATGAAATGATGTACAGGAAACCTGCACCCATGGGGATCGATGGCATGATTACAGGCGAGGAGATGATAGTAGGCAGGAAGCTGTTGCCCAACTACGGACAGGTAGAGGATGACAGCGATATGGAAGGAGAAATGATACGATTAAGCATTCACTCAAAATAATTGTATATGGCATCTAAAACATTAGGCAGAGAAGAGCTGAAAGAGCATTTTAGAAATGGGAAGATCCCTACAGAAAACCATTTCGGTTACCTCATTGATTCCACAATCAACAGGCAGGAAGACGGGTTCTCAAAGGATGAAGAAAATGGCCTGCAGATAAAAGCCCTGGGCACTTCCAGCAAGTTGATCACGTTTTACCGCAATACAGATGATACCACTCCTTTCTTCATCATGGAGAAAGATGAACGGGAACGGCCGGCTATGCGGATGCAGACCTTCACGGCAGAAACCGACGAGGTAAAACGGGATGCCCAGAGCTTCTTCCTGCATACCAATGGGAGCATGGGCCTGGGTGCGCCCTGCGGGGAAAAGACCAAACTGCAGGTGAATGGATTTGTGTCGATGGAAGGAAGGACCGGCAATTATATGTGCGGTACCATACCCGCTAATGGTCAATGGCATGATATCCTGGATGGACTGAATAACTGCCAGGCGATGGAAGTGATGGCACGTGTAGGAATGAAAGATTCAGGCCGCTTTGCCATCATGCACGCCGTTGCAGTCAGTGCTTTTGGCAATGGCCACAACAGTATTACCCGTACCGGCGCTCACTATGGCTTCTTCTGGAATAAGCTGCGCCTGCGATGGAAAGGGAAAACGCATAACTACAGGCTACAGTTGCGTACCAACAGTAACTATGGCACAGGTGTGGAGATCTACTACAAGATCACCCGCCTGTGGGACGATACCGCTTTCTTACCTGCTGACTGCTTTCACAAATGAATAATCAACCTGTACAGATTCAAAAGGAAAACCAGTTTGATTATGAAAAACTGCGGAATGAAGCGCTGGAAATAGTGCAAAAACTATCCGGGCATATGTGGACGGATTACAACATTCATGATCCGGGGGTAACCATGCTGGAACAGCTTTGCTTTGCAATCACTGACCTGGGCTACAAAACGGGGTTCCCAATTGAGGAAATCCTGGCAGGCCCCAAAGGGCATATTGATCCGCAGGCACATGCCTTTTTTAGTAAAGGAGAAATCCTGAGCTCCGGACCAGTCACCACGAATGACTTCTGCAAATTGCTACTGGGACAGGTAGATGGTGTGGAACAGGTATGGATAGAACCCGTTATCGCCAAATCGGGCAGTACCATCTGTAAAGGTGTTTTTAAAGTACTGGTACAACCCAATGAGCGCATTACAGCCGCCGGGGCATACGACCCGCTTGCAGAAGATGTAAGGCGCTGCCTGATGCGGTACCGCAACCTGGGAGAACATTATGAAGAGATCACCATACTCCGTCCGCTCAATATTACCATAAAGGCCGCCATACTGGTAGATAGTAAACAGCTGGTAAAAGAAACGCTGGCATATATCTGCAACACCATAGAACAAACCATCCACCCTCCGGTAAGATTCCTCTCAGAAGCCGAATTGAAGGCCATGGGGAAAACCACAGATGAAATCTACACAGGCCCGCTGCTTTCCGGCGGTTTTATTCCTGACGAGGACCTGAAGCCACGAAGGATCCAACTCGACCCAGCGGAGCTGGTAAAGGCGATCTCCTGCATCGACGGGGTATTGCAGGTACAATACCTGTACCTCGCCGAAAGTGATGGCAAACTGGGAAACAAGCCCATACAGATACCCGCCGGTTTCTTCCCGGCAGTGGATATCAGCAATAAAATGAACGATATCAGCATCGTAAGTGAACATGTTGAACATCACTCGCAGGATGCCATCTTCTGGAATGTGTTTGAACGCATCAAAGAAGTCCGTAAACGACATTATACCGGTCAGCAGGTGTCCATGGCCGACACCTCGCTGCAAAGCGTATACAGGGATCTGGGTCGCTATTATTCCATTCAGCATTTTTTTCCGGCTATCTACGGTATAGGATTGGAGGGACTGTCAAAAAACGCTTCAGATGCCCGTAAAGCTCAGGCAAAGCAGTTGAAAGGGTATTTACTGTTCTTCGAGCAGATCCTCGCTAATTACCTCGCGCAATTGGGAAATATCAGCCATTTTTTTTCACCGTCGGAGAAACAGACATATTTTACCCAAACCCTGGATGATGTACCAGGCATTCAGGATTTATTACACCCGGGATACTTAGCCGCATTATCCCCGAAAAACGAGTCCGACGAAAGAAAAGAGGCCGTCATAGACCACTTACTGGCCCGCTTCAATCTACCCTTATTACCCTATCCCGTCACCCTGTTTCAGCAATTATATGGTGGCATCACCTCCCTGGAATGGAAAACCGCCCTGTTCAAAAAGCTACCGGCACTCCTGTACACAAGAATACAGGCAGAAGCAGGCGGATACCATGAAACCCTGCGACAATTCCTCTACATGCAACGGGAACAGGGAGAGCGGCTCACCGCTGTATTTGATACATCACACCTGAGCACGACCAACGAGCATCCTCCAGAGGAGTTTACCCTGCACGCAGATGATGAGATCTTACATGTCGTCAGTGAAATACCTCCCGACCAGGAAGGATATTATTTCGGACACCAGCCATTGAACATACTCCGGTACGGTATTGATCCTGCACATTACAGATTTGTAAATGGATACCTGTTGTACAAAGGCCCTAAACAACGCATCTGGCAGGCCGTGGCCAAACATGATACCAACGAGGCGGCAGATACTGCCCGTGAACAGATCATCCGGCACCTGAAAGATATCAGTATACAGTCGGAGGGATTTTATGTAGTAGAGCATACACTACTGAAACCATTATTTACAGAGCGGGTTTATGGATACAGGATTAAAAACAGAGATGGCGTGCTCCTGGAGGAAAAACAGCACCTCACTTTTCAGGAAAGGGAGGCAGCGGTTCCTGCACTCAAGGCAAATGAACAAATCGAATTCTTTGTAATGGCAACGCCATGGCATGTACTGCCAGACACCTTCTTCCGGTTTAATATTACCATTGTACTATCCGGCTGGCCGGCAAGATGCCAGTTCCCCGAGTTCAGAAAATTCACACAATCACTATTCCGGGATCTGACGCCTACCCAATACCGGTTGAACTTTCGCTGGCTCGGTGTAAATGAAATGCGCCGCTTTGAAACAGCTTATTTCGATCAGCATAATAAAGATAAACTACTTGACTTTCTCACATAATATAAAGCAGATTGTGATGGACGCCACCTTTACCGAAAGGGAACTGGCGGGTGAGTTGCAGGATAGGATCAGCCGCGTGTTCAATCACAGTATAGAGCCGGCTACGGCAACGTTGTTCAACCAGTTGGGCGCGAACGGAGAAAGTGTATGGATAGAACGGCTGGAGCTTGATCTGGGTGAAATTGCTTATGATAATTTTGAACAGCTGATCACCGACCGCCTCATTGCAGCCCTGCGGGATGCACTGGATGGTAAGCTGGAACTCGTAACACAGGACACCGGCAACCTGTATTTCAAAGACGAAACGGAACGCCTGTATGCCCTGCTGGAACACTACCTGCTCACAGGCACACTGCCCTGGTGGGCAGACAGCAGCGAAGGTGCCCTGCTGGATGAATACATGATGCGGTTAATGGTAGTGACGCCCGATCGTTTCGGCCGGTTGATTATCAGTATCAGTCAGACGGATTATGTACTACGACGCATCGTCTACCACTTCTCGCGGCACACGCTTGAAAAGCTGATTACCCTGTTAGAACCCGATCAGGCAGAGTTTATCTATGGCTACATCGCCAACGTCCTCATGCTGCAACAACAACGACCCGCCGTAAAAGCCACACAGGAGGAATTTGAAAAAATGGTCTGGCTGTTTGTATTGACTTACCTGGTGACCGACAATAGCGGACAATTCAACAGGAAGACCTTCATCCGCCGGAACCTGGAACAGCTTGCACATCACTTCAATATTGGTTATATACGCCTGCTCTATACCTTCAGACAGGCATTGATCTTTTATAAAAAAGAAATCCCCGCCGGTTCACTGGCGGCACTGATAAGGGAACTTTATGAAGAAAAATTCCAGGACGTATCGCCTACCGTAGCCACCACCCGGGAGGCCGTACTGGCCTATTTTCTATTGGTTACCTCCGGCGATGTAATGGTAAGGCGTATTCTCGATCCATACGGCCCTAATGTACCTCTGCCTGCATCGTGGATAGCGTATGATACCATCCCCGAACAATCCGATAGGGAAGAGGTATGGCAACAAGCGGTATTTCTCATCAGCCTGTTTCTGACCGGAGAACCTCTGCCTTACTGGTTTACGCAGTTGCAACCGGGCCTGCAGAACGGGTTACTGCAACAGGCAATCATACTTTTATACAGGAAAAGAGCGGTATTGTTGTTTTCCCTCTGGGAGAAATCCATACGCTTTCCACAGATCCGTCTACGTATGCATCAGTTATTTTCCAGGCCGGTCAATCCACTGGAAGAACAGATTCAAAAACAGCTGGCAGAATATACCGAGCAGGATACCATCAGGTATTTGCAGGAAACCCTGAATGACCAGCAGACGGACAGTTTCATCGAAATATGGAGAGCAGCCACGGATAAAAAGCGATTCTACCGGCAAGTATTACAGGCGGCCCCTGCTATCAACAGGATCGCCCATTTACTGCGGGAAACAGAATTCTGGCTGCTGATGGCGGACGCACCCCTGATCTTCACCGTGAGCACCTTACAGGAAATGCAGGAAGAACTGTTGCAGTTTGGGGCTGACAACCTTGAAAAAGAACGCATCCGGCACCTGTTCAGGATCTTTAACCTACAATGGCTGGGAGGGAAGCTGCTGCTAAAAGATGCGACCCAATACAAAAAAGCACTGAAGGATTTCCTGCAACAGTTTGACGAAAGCGCCACGCGCCGTATCTTACAACCACAGGCGCCCCAGCCGGCACCTAAGAAAAAGATAGCTACCTCAGAACAGGAAGGTATAAGGGTCAACAATGCAGGCCTTGTATTGCTGCATCCGTTTTTTCATACTTACTTCTCCAGATTGCAGTTATTGCAGCAAGGGAAATTTGTAGACCTGCAGGCGCAGCAAAAGGCCATCCGCCTGTTACAACTATTGGTAGATGGCAAAACAGATCATCCTGAACATGAACTGGTGTTGAATAAGATACTGTGTAATTATCCACTGGAACAACCTTTGGACCCTGATATAGAAATCACCCAGGCAGAAAAGGAATTGTCTGTACAATTGATCCAGGCGGCCATACAACAATGGGAGAAAATGAAGAACAGTACGCTGGAAAGCTTCCGCGCCAGCTTCCTGCAACGTGAAGGGCTGGTTTGGCAAAAGGAAGATGCCTGGTTTCAGCTGGTTACACCCCGCGGCTACGATATTATATTACAAACCCTGCCCTGGAGTTTTGGTATGATCAAAACGTCCTGGACAGATAAATTCTTTTATACGGAATGGACACCTTGTTGATTGAATCGAATGCCAAAGTATTGCAAAAGGAACTGTCATGGCTCGGAGAAGTACTGAATGTGCGCATGCAGCAATACTTTGAAAAAAGTACAACCGCCGTTCCCCCAGCTCCGGAGCTGACGGGAGAAGAATCGGTGTATGCACGGATCGTTACCTATTACAACATGACGAACCCTGAAAGGATCCTGTTATTACTCACCCTCGCACCACATATTCAACCACAGTTGCTCGATCTCTTTTATCTTCGGAACAGCACGTACGACAGGGGATTTACTGAATTCGGTGGTATTAAGGGTACCACCCACAGCGGCTTTTTGCCTACCGGCGAAACCGCTGCTTTTGTCATCGCAGGCGATCAGCTGGCGCAACGGTTTTTCCTGCAACAAATGTTAGGGCCCGATCATTTCTTTGCCAAACATAATATTTTAAGTATTCAATCGACATCGGAACCTTTCTTTAGTGGCGCCTTACAACTCTCAGACGAATACCTGAGCTACTTTACCCTGGGCACGCCACACAAACCTGATTACAATATTAACTTCCCCGCTAAGCGGATCGAAACCGGATTAAACTGGGAAGACCTGGTACTGGACGAACGAACCATGGCAGAAGTAGATGAAATAAGAACCTGGGTAGAACATGGGCCTACACTGCTGAATGACTGGAATATGAAGGCTAAAATCAAACCTGGTTACCGGGCGTTGTTCTATGGTCCCCCTGGTACCGGCAAATCGTTAACGGCCTGCTTACTCGGAAAGACGTTCAGTATGGATGTATACCGTATTGACCTTTCGATGGTCGTGTCCAAATTTATTGGGGAGACAGAAAAAAATCTGGCAGGGGTGTTTGATCAGGCAGCTAATAAAAACTGGATCTTATTCTTTGACGAAGCCGATGCGCTGTTTGGCAAGAGAAGTAATACCACCACTTCCAATGACCGCTATGCGAACCAGGAAGTTGCGTACCTGCTGCAAAGAATTGAAGACTTTCCGGGATTGGTGATACTCGCTACCAATCTAAAAGCTAATATCGACGAGGCTTTTGGCCGCCGCTTTCAATCAATGATCTATTTCCCTGTGCCGGGTCCGCAGCAAAGAGAACGTATCTGGCAACAGGCTTTTCCAGCCCACGTAACGATGGAAGATGGTTTGCAATTATCGGAAGTAGCGAAGAAATATGAGATGACGGGTGGGGCTATCATCAATGTATCCCGGCATAGTTGTCTGGCAGCATTGAAAAGGGGAGATACCGCTATCCAGCAAAAAGATCTGTTAGCTGGCATCAGAAAGGAATTCGGCAAAGAAGGTAAAACAATATAGGGACTGGCATAATTAGCCAGCCCCTTTTTAGGTTATTCTTCGTCCCCGCTATTCTTCATTTTCATGAGAACCGGGTAAGCATTATCTATCACATATTCTCCTTCCGGCAATTGTGTTTTTATTTCAGTAAAGCCATCTGTGTGCGCCCCAGTTTCCACCGGCAGCATAACATAGGTATTCCCCTTATCCGCTTTAAATACGTAATTCTTACCCTGCCACTTTACGACCGCATTATCAGGTAATGCCATTACCTTCGCATTGTTCAGCGCTATTTCAGCATTCATAAACATACCGGGTACCAGTCGCTTATCATACTTCTTCAGGTGACAATGTACTTCTGCGGCATGGGTTTCATCCACTCCCTGGGTAATGAAGTGCACTTCGGCAGAATATTTTTCGTCACTGTTGTTCGTCCACGCCACTACGTCCTGACCGGGTCTGATCTGCGACAGGTCTTTTTCAAATACAGTCAGACTTAAATGCAGATCTGCCGGATCCATGAGTTCAAATAACACGTCAGTAGGCGCTACATATTTACCTGGATTCACATTCACCTTGCGTACAAAACCGCTGATAGGTGCTAAGATGCTGATCTGGCGGCTGATGTTAGCAGACTTCAGCGTAGCCGGATTTATATTGATCAGGTGCAGTTTTTCAGAGAGAGCCCGTACGATCACCTGCTGGCTTTCGTACTCACTCTTTACCTGTTGCAGCACCTTATCGCTGTTTGCTTTGGATTGATTCAGTTCCTGCTGGCGCTTGTAATCTGCTTCCAGGAATCCCAGTTTACTTTGTGCCACCAGGTAATCTTCCTGCAACTGTACATATAAAGGATCTTCCAGCACTGCCAGTACCTGGCCTTTCCTTACCTGCATACCGGGTAGCAGTGTCATGGTTTTCAGGTAACCACCGAGTGGAATACTGATAGACAACAGGTTTTGTGGTGGTACGTCGATCACACCATTTACCTTCAGAGAGGTATGCATTTGCTTCAGTTCAGGCTTGCCGGTTATCACACCCGCATTCTTCATCTGGATGGCAGTCAGCTGCACCGTATTACTGGTACTGTCTGTTGCTACCGTTTTAGCGGCTTCTTTGTTGTCAGCTGAAGAGTGACAGCCGGTCATGATGATCAGTGAGCCTGTAAGAAGGTTTAATATATCCCGCATGATGAGTATTTAAATGAGTTAGTTAATTCCGCTGATTTTTTCGATGTCAAAAGCGGCATTGTTCAGTTCTATGATAAGATTGTAGTAGTTACTGCGTGTTTCGATGGCCTGATTGATCAGGATCGTCCATTCCAGGTAACTGGTTTCACCACTGTTCAGCCGTTTATTAGCCCCTTCAATAAGGATCCCGGCATTCGGCAATTGTATCGTGGTATACGTATGCAACAACTCCAGGTAACGATAGTAGCTGTTTAATGCCCTGCTCAGTTCCTGGTCCAGTTGTTGTTTGTTCGCATCCATGGTTTGTTGCTGCTGTTGAATGAGGATGTTGCCTGCTTTGATGCGGGCACGCTGGGCGCCACCGAAAATGGGAATGCCAATACCAGCACTGACAGCAGGAAAACGCGTACCGCTACCATAATACTTTTCAGTACCGTTTACATTCTGGTAGCCGATAATGCTACCGTTAGCATAGCCTACATTAACAGAAGGCAGCATTCTGCTCTTCTCCAGTTTGTAGGCAGCATGGGTAGCATCCAGTTGGCGCTGTTGCAATTGCAGGAGTGGCGCGTTGTTGAGACTACTACTATCAGGCAGCGATGCGGGATGATATATGAGACTATCACTGGCGGGCACCACAGGTGTAGCACTGTTCAGTAAGACACTAAATAACCGGAGGGCCGCATTGTAGTCTGTATACAGCATAGCCAGTTGAGAAGCGATCTGCAAACGCTGGTTCTCAGCCGTGGCCTTCTCCAGTGCATCGGTATCACCTGTTTTGAAACGCAGGGTTGCCTTTGCAACAAACGCAGCATAAATACTATCTGCTTCTTTCAACAGGCGTTGCTTTTCCTGTAATGCCAGCAATAAATAAAAAGTGGATTTTACATGGGCTCTCAGTTCATTTTCCGCATTCCTGGTATTGGCCTGGCTGATCTGCCATTGTGCAATACCAAGGTCACGCTGCCGCTTATAAACGGTCGGAAACTCAATCCCCTGGGAGACCGTAAACCTGTTATCATTGGCAATACTATTGATCCTGCCGTATTCAAACCCGATCTGTGTCTTCTCAGGATTGAAGCTGCTCTTACGGAGCATGGCATAATATTCCTCGCCTGATTTCGCGGCTTTGATATGCAGGTTATTTTTTACCGCCAGGTCCAGGGATTCCTGTAAGCCGATTTGCTGCTGTGCATGTAATCCGGCCCCTATCAGCAGCAGCACTGCCACGGCAGCACCTTTCTTATAAAAGCGGAATCCTTTTTCAAAAAGGATATATAAAACAGGTAATACAAAAAGTGTCAACATAGTAGAGACGATCAAACCACCAATCACCACGGTGGCCAGTGGTTTCTGCACTTCCGCACCTGCGCCTTTACTCATTGCCATTGGTATAAAGCCCAGAGATGGCACCAAAGCCGTCATCAGTACCGCGCGGAGTTTTGACTTGGTCGCATGGATCACAATCCGGCGTACGTCCTGCCAACCCTCCTGCTTCAACCTGTTAAATTCATTCACCAGGAGGATGCCATTCAGAACGGCCACCCCAAAGAGTGCAATGAATCCCACACCGGCAGAGATACTAAACGGCATGTCACGTATCCACAAGGCAAAGATGCCCCCGATGGCAGATAACGGAATTGCTGTATAAATAAGCAAACCCTGCTTGATAGAATTGAAAGCGAAGTATAACAACAGGAAGATAAGCAGTAACGCGATCGGCACTACGATAGACAAACGCTGCTTCGCAGCTGTCAGGTTATCAAAAGCGCCTCCATATACAATTGAATATCCCAAAGGCAGTTTGATCTGTGTCGCCACTTTCTGTTGCAGTTCCGTAACAATTGTCTGTACATCCCGGCCATTTACGTTGAAACCAACTATGATACGGCGTCTGGTGTTCTCACGCTGAATCTGGTTAGGCCCTTCGATCTCTTTGATGCCAGCCACCTGATAAAGGGGAATCTGCACGCCATTAGCTGCCGGCACCAGCAGGTTTTCTACATCCGAAATGTTTTGCCGCGCATCTCCAGCCAGCCTTACAACCATATCAAAGCGCTTTTCACCTTCATACACAATTCCAGCACGCTGACCGGCGAAAGCTGCATTCACCACTCTATTGATGTCACTTACGTTCAGGCCATAGCGGGCCATGGCATCGCGGTTGTAATTGATTACAATCTGTGGCATACCGGTCACGCTCTCTACATACAGGTTCACTGCACCTTTCACGGTATGGATCACCTCACCCAGTTTATTGGCATAAATAGCCAGGGAGTCGAGGTCTTCACCATAAATCTTGCACACCACATCCTGGCGCGCTCCCGTCATCAGCTCATTGAAACGCATCTGTACGGGGAACTGAAAACCTACGCTAACACCGGGTACAACAGACAATGCTGCTGTCATTTTCTGCGACAATTCAGGGAAAGACTTCGCGGAAGTCCATTCCTTTTTATCTTTCAGAATCACCATCATATCTGCCGCTTCCAGTGGCATCGGGTCCGTTGGGATCTCCGCACTACCAATCTTGGTCACCACCTTTTCTACCTCCGGAAAGGAGGTCAGTAGAATGCCGGATGCCTGCTGTGTGGCCTTAATCGTCGTTTTCAGATTACTTCCAGTAAGCAAACGGGTTTCTACCGCAAAATCACCCTCTTCCAGCTGAGGGATGAACTCACCACCCAATTGTCCTAAGATAACAACCGCCAGTACCATCAATAAACAGATCGTCGCGATAATTGTCCGCGGGAATTTCATGATACGGTTCAACAGCGGCTGATAGAAACGTTCCAGCCGCATCATCATCTTATCTGCAATGGTAAGTTTATGAGATATTTTTTTATTCAGGCACAATGCACTCATCATCGGTACATAAGTGATGGAAAGCAGGAAGGCACCCAGGATGGCAAAAGCCACCGTCAGGGCCATTGGCTTGAACATCTTTCCTTCTATACCCTGTAAGGAGAGAATGGGGAAATAAACGATCAGGATAATGATCTGGCTGAATACTGCAGAGCGGATCATCAACCCGGTACTGGTATTCACTTCCTTGTCCATCTGCTCCTGTGTGATGAGACCAGTGTTCCTGAAATGCTTCGAATGTGAAAACCGGTGCAGGATTGCTTCCACTACGATCACCGTACCATCCACAATCAATCCAAAGTCAATCGCACCAAGACTCATCAGGTTCCCGCCAACACCAAATTTATTCATCAGGATGATGGCGAACAACATAGAGAGTGGAATCACAGAGGATACAATCAACCCGGCCCTGAGGTTACCCAGGAAGAATACCAATACAAACACTACGATGAGCGCACCTTCCATCAGGTTTTGCTCCACAGTTTTAATGGCATTGTTCACCATCTTCGTACGGTCCAGGAAAGGCTCTATCACAACTCCTTCGGGAAGGGCTTTCTGAATTTCCGCCACCTTCGCTTTCACTCTCTTAATCACGACAGAGGAATTTTCACCTTTGAGCATCATCACGACCGCACCAGCTACTTCACCCTCTTTATTAAAACACATCGCCCCGTATCTGGTGGCAGCACCCAGGTGTACTTCAGCTACATCGCGGATCAGCAGGGGAATGCCGTTGTGCAGGTTTTTGACCACAATCTTTTCGATATCTGCCAGGCTGCCTGTCAGCCCTTCGCTTCGGATATAGAGTACGGTCGGGCCTTTTTCAATATAGGCACCACCGGTGTTCTGGTTATTCTTTTCGAGTGCGTCGAATACGTCGCCAATGCTGATACCATAAGCTTTTAGTTGTTCGGGGCGTACCGCTATTTCATACTGTTTCAGTTCTCCGCCAAAGCTACTCACGTCTGCCACACCGGGCGTACCCAGTAAAAGGCGCCGTACAGTCCAGTCCTGCAGGGTGCGAAGGTCCATAGCGGTATATTTACCTTCATAGCCCTTTTTAGGCCGTACTACGTATTGGTAGATCTCACCAAGGCCGGTTGTCACCGGGGCCATTTCAGGCTTTCCTATGCCATCAGGAATCGCATCCTGCACCTGTGATAGTCGCTCAGCGATCTGTTGGCGTGCCCAATAAATATCTGTTTCGTCGTCGAACACGATGGTGACGAGGGAGAGCCCGAAGCGGGAAAAACTTCGCAGTTGTTTCAGACCCGGAATATTACTACAGGACTGTTCGATAGGGAAGGTAATGAGTCGCTCCACATCCGGCGCCCCAAGGGCTGGAGATACGGTGATCACCTGTACCTGGTTGTCCGTAATATCGGGTACTGCATCGATGGGTAAACGGGTTACTTCGTAGGTACCCCAGCCGATAAGGGCAATAACAAATAGTCCGATGATCAGCTTATTCTTTACAGAAAAGCTAATAATTTTATTTAACATAGTATATCAGATTCAATCTAATAGAATTGGAAGGGTGAGCGCCTGGCTATGCCAGGAATATGTGGTAGTACACAGCCAGGTAAATGAATGTCGCTCCACGCAATTACTATTGTGACCTTACCCAGGTACAACAACAGATTCTTACCACATATATAAGAGAAGGTTACGCCCGTGGAGGACGGAAAAGGCCGCTGGTAGATGGATTGGGAAGAAGGTCTTCATCCGGCTCGGGGTATTGAATATTTATATTGGCCACTGCCTGCACCTTGAGATAAGTAACCCTGGCGAGTGGTGTAAATACCTGATGAATGGTGGCACTATTTACCTTCTTGAAAGGTAACTGGTTGTCGCGGTCCTGGTCATTATCATTGTTATCATGTCCCCAATAGTGCATGGAAAGGAACTGCATCACACCCAGATTTCCATCCTGTGCGCGATGCTCCATATAGTGCATCACCAGTACCGGCAGCTTCAGGAGCTGATCAAATGAAAGGGTGTGCAACGTAAAGAGACCCATTAATATGTACAGGCGTAATTTTCCCACGATAACGCAAAGATAAAAATTCTATCTTTACTTTGAAGCCTTATCTTATATTATGCAGGAAGATATACTGATACAAATCGGGAACAAGATTAAAGAGATTCGTAAAACAAAGGGGATCACCGTGCAGGAACTGGCCAGCAAGGCTGAAGTAAGCAAGGGATTAATTTCACAGATTGAGAATAACCGTACCATACCTTCCCTGCTGGTATTGATGAATATTATAACTTCGCTGGACCTGGACCTGAATGAATTTTTCAAAGGTATCGAACAACAGGCCACTGCATCACATGTCATTGTGAAGCGGAGTGAAGAGTATTATGAATTTGAAAAGGAAAAGACAAAAGGGTTTAAGTACAAGCGTATCATGACGCGCAACCTGAAGACCTTCCCGGTAGATATTGTAATACTCGAACTGAAGCCCGGCGCGAAAAGAAGCAATATGGTGAAAACGGAAGCCTATGAATATAAATATATCGTACAAGGCACTGTTGAATACCTGATCAACAATGAGAAGCATACCTTATACGCCGGCGACTCCATCTTTTTTGACGGCAGACAGGGACACCGACCGGCAAATATCGGCGAGGACACCGCCTTAATTCTGGTAGCTTACTTTTTTATCTAATAAGCTTTTTTTAAAAAATAACACACAGGTAAACAAGAGCACCCCTCCACCTATTGTCATAATACAACTAAACTGGGCCATCGTATCTGACCATTTCACAGTTTTTGCAAAGAACTCCTTATAGAAGAGAATGCCTACACTGCCCAGGTAACCCAGCGCATCACATAGGTAAACAAAATATCCCGCATTGGCACGGATATGAAAAAGCGCAATCATTCTTTCAAACAAGGCCACCTGAACCGGTACATAAGCTAAGAAGAGTCCCACACCCAACCATAACATCCAGTTAAACCCGGAAATAAAATGTACATGATACAATAATGTACTGATGCCCCCCATCGCCACCCCGGCAATAATCAATCCCATCGTGGCATGAAATGCCTTCTCGTTATTCTTTATCAGACTGAGCGCACCCACCGCAATAAGCACAAAAATGCTGCAAAGTACTTCGGTCTGGGCAAGTACCGTTTTGCTCCAGTGTGAATCCAGTTCATTCCAGATCTCTACAGAGAAGTTATCCCTGAAATCCCGCATCGTAGCCAGCATGCAATACACGATCATGATGCATACGATACCAGGACCATATTGACGCAGTACATTTGCTTTATCGGCCTGTGTCATAGGCGGTCGCTCCGCACGTAGCATTTTATCAGATGCCGAAGGAGCGGGAATGACGGAAAGCATCCATACGAAAAAGCAAAAGAAGGGGAAGGCAATAGCGCCAATAGTAAATGGCAACCAGAATTCAGAAATCTGTGGGAAAAAGCTGTGTACCTCCAGGTAGGTGGTTTTTAATATGCCACTTGCGGCGATGATACTGATACTAAGACCTATGGAAAGCACCTCTGTATACTTCCTGCCCTCCAGGAAACTAAACACTACGCCCCATATCATACCCAACGGCAGCCCATTGAAAAAGAGGAAAATGAAATTATATGGATAAGGTACAAGCCCAAAGAATAAAAGTGCAATGGCGGAGAAACCTACTAACCCAATAATGAGTTTTACCCTGCTGGCAGGCCGGAGTTCGGAGATGACCTTGATCCCGATGAATTTGGAAGTCATGTACCCAAGCACCTGTGAAATGAGGAGAATCGCCTTGTAGCCCATCCCAAACAAAGTATACTCCGCATACAGCCCGGTAGACATCGGTTTACGAAAGGCATACATACAGAAATATGTACCAAAAGAAGCGATCAGACACCAGATGGTGAACCAGGGGCCGGCGGCATTTTTGAGTAAACGATGCATAGGTGAGAAAGTTTAATATTTGTAAATATATTTTACAAAAGTTGCCGGTAGGTTAAGCCAGGGTTAATTAAAAATTAAGTCTTTTATACGACTCATTATAACAAAATTGGCCTTTCCCGGATTTGCCGCAAGCAGAATCAATGTTTAGTATTACTAAAACATAGCCCTTATCTTTGTTTTACTATTACTTAACAATTTGTTTACCTGCACTAAACTATTTCTTTTAGATATTTGTCGGTATGGAAGCGCAATTCTCAGCAAAAGAAGGAGATATTAACCTCTCCGAAAACCGCCAGCAATGGTTAAGCCGGCAAACTGATGCCGTTACCACCACGCTACTAAATGCAGATGCAAATGTATTCCTGCACCAATCCCTTTCTACCCCCTGCATGGATGTACTCTCCGCTGCAGAAGGTATCTATATAATCAACCACCAGGGCAAACGCTATATGGACTTTCACGGTAACAGTGTTCACCAGCTCGGTTACCAGAATAAATACATCACGGACAGGGTGAAAGCGCAGATGGATACCCTCGCTTTTTCTCCCAGAAGGTTTACCAACGTACCAGCTATTCAGCTGGCGGAAAGACTGACTACAGGCGATTTAAGCAGGGTATTATTTGCGCCCGGCGGCACGTCGGCCATTGGCATGGCCCTGAAACTGGCCCGTGTCGTTACCGGGAAATACAAAACCATCTCCATGTACGACTCCTTTCACGGGGCGTCTATGGATAGCATCTCCGTCGGAGGTGAATACCAGTTCCACCAGGACCTGGGGCCACTCATGACAGGCAGCATTCATGTACCCCCACCTGATACCAGCAGAGGCATCTGGAAAGATGAAATGGCCTATGCAGACTACATAGAATATGTGATAGAAAAGGAAGGCGACATCGGTGCATTAATTGCCGAAACCATTCGCAGCACTGATGTCATCATCCCATCTGTTCAATATTGGAAAAGACTCAGAGACATCTGCACAAAACATGGTGTCCTTCTTATACTGGATGAAATTCCTATCTGCATGGGGCGTACAGGCACACTATACGCCTGGCAGCAATACGATATCCTACCTGACATTGTCGTCCTGGGCAAAGGTTTAGGTGCCGGCTTAATACCCATGGCTGCCATGCTTTGCAAAGAAGAATTCAATAAAGCCGCACATATTTCAATAGGCCATTATACCCATGAAAAGAACCCGTTAGGCGCTGTCGCTGCCTTAGCTGCATTCGACTATATGGAGGAACATAACATACTGGATCATGTGAAAGCAATGGAAACGCATATCGCAAAGCGATTGGAAGGATATATCACACGAGGCAAAGGAATGCTCTGGGCAATTGAAGCGGACAATGCAGAGCAGGCATTGTACCGCTGCCTGGAGCAAGGTCTGAGCTTCAAGGTTTCCAGCGGCCGGGTACTCTCTTTATACCCACCGTTAATTACTACGAAAGAAGAAATGGACCACGCTTTAGACATCATAATCACCGCTATATGAAAAAATTCCTGACTGGCTGTCTCTTATTACTACCGGCCTTCCTGCAGGCACAGGAGAAATTACCCAAAGGCATTGAACACGTCATCGTCATCGGTGTCGATGGCATGAGTCCTGACGGTATCAGACAAGCAAAAACGCCTGTCATGCACAACCTCATCGCACATGGCGCCGTAAAATGGAATGTAAGAACGGTACTACCCAGCAGCAGTAGTCCGAACTGGGCCAGTATGATCATGGGTGCCGGCCCGGAACAACATGGCATTACCGACAATGACTGGCAGCGGGACAAACATACCTTGCCCCCGGTCGTAGCCAATGAAGAAGGTATCTTCCCGACCATCTTTGGCGTACTCCACCAGCAATACCCTAAAGCCAATATAGGCGCGGTGTACCACTGGGACGATTTCGGCCGTCTCTTCGAAAAGAAGGCTGTCAGTCACGATCGTCGTTTCAGTACCGAAGATTCTACTGCCACTGATTTTATACAATACCTCCGCGCAGAGAAACCCTTCTTTGCATTTGTTCACTTCGATCACGTAGACCATGCAGGCCATGAATATGGTCATGGTTCCCCCTTATATTATCAGGCAGTAGCCAAAACAGATTCACTCATCGGCAGGATCATGGAAAGCATCCCGGCACATACACTCGTGATCATCACCGCCGATCATGGCGGCAAAGGCAAAAGCCACGGTGGCGCTACCCCGGAAGAAGCAGAAATCGCTATGATCTTCTCTGGCCAGGATGTAAAACCCGGTTATGTCATCACACAACCTGTATACACCTACGATCTGGCAGCAACCATCGCCTTTGCCCTGCATGCGCAACCCCCTTATGCCTGGATTGGCCGCCCTGTAAAGAGTGCCTTCGCAGGATTCTCTGAACCACAAAATTAATCACATGTCTATATCTACCTTCTCCTTTACTGCGAACGGTATTACCTATCACCCACCTGCAGCACCTATTGTGGTGATCTGCCTGGATGGCTCTGCCGATGAATACCTGGACACCGCCCTGGCCTTTGACCGCATGCCTCACCTGAAGAATATGATCCAACATGGATACAGAGGTATGGTAAGAGGCGCCTTGCCCTCATTTACAAACGTCAACAATTCTTCTATTGTCACAGGGGTTCCTCCATCTGTACATGGCATCTGTGGTAACTACTTCTACGATGCTGCCCTGGATCAGGAAGTGATGATGAACGCCGCTGCTTACCTGCGGGCAGAAACCCTGCTGGCAGCAGCTGCCAATGCAGGCAGAAAAGTAGCGGTGGTAACGGCAAAAGAGAAACTACGCGATATCTTATCTCACAATTTACAAGGCATTGCGTTTTCTGCTGAGAAAGCCGCAGCAGCAACTATAGCCACACACGGCATCGATGATGTAGAACAATTGACAGGTCAACCCGCCCCCGCTATTTACAGTGCAGCTGCCAGCCTGTTTGTACTACGGGCTGGCAATGCCTTACTCCGTGCAGGCAGAGCCGATTTTCTCTACTTGTCCCTGACTGATTATATGCAGCATACCTATGCGCCGGAAGCGCCCGAATCGCTGGACTTCTATGCCGATATTGACCATGAACTGGGACTGTTGCTGGAAGCCGGCGCCATCGTAGGTGCAACTGCCGATCATGGTATGAATGCCAAGCAGTTACCCGATGGCAGCCCGAATGTGCGCTATGTAGAAACATTGCTGGATGAACAGTTCGGTAAAGGCAGCAGGGTCATTTGTCCCATCACCGATCCATATGTAAAACATCACGGTGCATTGGGTTCTTATGTCGTCGTACACTTAGCCGATCCTTCCAGAACAGCTGAAATAGGCCGCTGGCTCCTCGCACAACCGGGTATTACCGAAGTGTATGACCGCGAAACGGCCGTACGCCTGCTGGAACAACCCGCTGACAGAATTGGTGACCTGGTCGTACTCTCCGCCCGCAATGTCGTTCTGGGACGTACCCCGGCACATCATGACCTGTCTGCACTGGACAGCGGTCTCCGTTCCCATGGTGGCCGATATGAAGAAATGGTGCCCTTGCTCATTTCTCACCCCCTGAACAGGACCTACCTGCAAAAAGCGGCAGGTGATGCCCGCAACTTTGATGTATTTGATTTTACGATTAATGGAACTGGCAAATAACTTATCACTGCATTGCTATACAGCAGGCAAAATAACCGGGAGCGGGGAGCAGTTAACGATTCGCAGCCCTTATGATCAACGTATCATAGGTACCCTTTCCACCGTCAACGAAGCCGATACCCTGGCAGCCATTGCAGCCGCACTGGAACCAAAAGCAATTATGAGCCATTTTGAGCGCTACCAGGTGTTGGATAAGGCCCACAGACTACTGGGGGAGAGAAGGGCTGAATTTGCAGCTCTAATCAGCGCAGAATCGGGTCTTTGTATCCGGGAGGCAACGTATGAAACCGGCAGGGCGATGGATGTACTCATGTTTGCCGCCATTGCAGCCCTGCAGGAATCCGGTCAGGTCTTATCCTGCGATGTTTCCCCACAGGGCAAAGCAAGGAAGATCTATACCGTACAGGAACCGCTGTCACTCGCCGTGGCCATTACCCCATTCAACCATCCCCTGAATCAGGTGGCGCATAAAGTGGCGCCGGCTTTAGCGGCAGGCACCCCCGTCATTCTCAAACCTTCAGAAAAAACACCACTGACGGCAGTAAGATTCGTGGAATTACTATACGAAGCCGGACTGCCCCCTCATATGCTCAGTGTTCTGCTGGGACCCACTGCTGAAGTTGCAGAAGTGCTCGTGCGGGATCCGCGCGTAGCCGTCGTTTCCTTTACAGGAAGTGTCGCTGTTGGCAAACACATTGCACGGACTGCCGGCTACAAAAAGGTGATCCTCGAACTCGGCGGCAATGATCCTTTGATTATTCTCCAGGATGCAGATATGGACCTCGCCGTCTCCCTGGCGGCTGAAGGCGCCTTCAGGAACTCCGGCCAGCGCTGCACAGCTGTAAAACGTATTTTAGTACAGGAAAATATCTACGACGAATTTGTCAGGAAGTTCGTTGAGAAAACAAAAACTTATACCTGTGGCGATCCGGCAGATCCTGCCACCATCGTAGGCACCGTCATCGACGAAGCAGCTGCCATCCACCTGGAGCAATTGATTGCAAAAGCAACGGCAGCTGGTGCCAGACTGTTAACAGGTGGCACACGACAGGGTGCCTTGTTGCAACCAGCCGTACTGTCGCACGTGCCACGAACAGCGGAAATGGTTGTACAGGAAGCCTTTGGTCCACTGGCGCCCATCATGGCTGTCAGGGACCTGGAAGATGCTGTAAACGTTGCCAACAGCACCGCATACGGTTTATCGTCCGGGGTCGTGACGAACAACCTGCAGCACGCCATGTACGCCATCAAACATATCAAAGCCGGCACCGTCAACATCAATGAAGTACCCGGATATCGCATCGAACATTCTCCTTTCGGAGGTATTAAAGACTCAGGACTGGGTATCAAAGAAGGTGTCACCGAAGCCATGAAAACCTTTAGTTTCACCAAGACTTATTCCCTGCCCTGGTAACATTTTTATTATGCAACAATTTGATCTGATCATAGTAGGTGGTGGTATCTTAGGCACAGCCCATGCCTTTCATGCCTTACAAAAAGGTTTGAAAGTACTGGTGCTGGAAAAAGATAACTATCCTGTAGGAGCAACCGTGCGCAACTTCGGACAGGTAGTGCCTTCCGGGCTTGCAGAAAAATGGTTTGATTATGGCCGCACCGGCCTCGCACTCTATAAATCCATCCAGGAAAAAGGAGATATTGCTGTCAGGCAAAATGGTAGTGTCTACATTGCATCTGATGATGACGAACAACTCCTGATCCATGAGCTGAAGGCACACTATGACCATAAAGGATACCCTGCACAGTTACTATCAGCCGCGGACATCCATCAACGCTATCCGGCCATTAAACAAGAATATGCCAGGGAAGCCCTCTTCTTCCCGGAGGAAGTCAGCGTGGAACCTGATAAAATGATCCATCGCCTGCATGCTTACCTGAAGGAGACCTACACCCATCTACAGATAGCTTATTACACGCCTGTCACCGCCATTGATGAAACCAACGGCACTGTTACCATCAACAACCAGTTCCATTCCAATAAGGTCATCATCTGCTGTGGCCACGAAGGGAAGTTATTGTTCCCACATATCTTCCGCCACAGCGGACAGGTAGTGAGCAAGCTACAAATGCTGCGCACCATCCCCATGCCGGAACTGCAACTGAAAGGCAACATCCTCACGGGTCTCACTATCCGCAGGTATGAAAGTTTCGCTACGCATTGCCCATCGTTTGCAAAAATCAAAACACCGGCGCATTACGCAGCACTAAAAAAATGGGGGATTCATATTCTTTTCAAACAAGCTACCGACAATAGCATCATCATAGGCGACAGCCACGAATATGCATCGATTGCACAATCAGATGACCTGGGTTTTCACACCAATCAGTACATCAATGAACTGATTATGGAAGAGGCCTCCCATATAATTAATATAAAAAGCCGGCAGATCGCCACCTGCTGGAATGGCTTCTATGCACAACACAATGAGCGCAACATATTCGAACATGACGTGACCCCACAAATTCATATCCGTACCGGGATAGGAGGGAAGGGCATGACTTGTAGCATGGGGTATGCAAAAGAGAGTGTGGACCTGCTTTATGGGAATTAATACCCAATATGCGGAAAATTATTTTCATCCGGGGCCGTGAATAGCGGTTCCGGACGCAGGCACAGGTTTTGCCTTATTACAGGTATGAATAAGGTATTGATAATTTCGGCATTTGCGATCGCACTGATCGCAGGTTGCAAATCCGGGACAGATAATAAAACAAGCGGCGAAAACGCTGCCACGCACAATGATATACCTGTTACCCCCAGGAACAACGATATAACCCCGGCAAACGCGTACAATAGTCTTTTCCTTGAAACCAAAGATGTAGAGAAGTTCATTACAAACCAGCAACTGGACAGTAACCTCGCGAACAGGATACGTAGCTTTTACAACGCACGTAACTTTGAATACGCCTGGTTCGATACCAGCGGTCTGAATGAACAGGCCTACGGTTTCCGTAGCTTATACGATTATAGTGTAGATACCAGCGAAACCAACAAAGCCCTGGAATATCGCCTCAATGCCCTCATGAACAATGAACCGGATTCAGCTATCTCTGCAACCGATGCAAATATCGTAAAGACGGAACTGCAACTCACCCAGCGCTTCATAGCTTATTTCCTCGATGCTCATAAAGATGATAAAGATGCGGTGAAGGCCATGGAACAATATGTACCCATGCAAAAAAATGAAATCCTGAAAGTGGCAGATGCCGTCATCTCCGGTAAAGGACATCACGCCACCGACATTAAAAATGTGTATGGCGACCTCACAAAAGAATTGGAGAAATATACCGCCATCGCTAAGAAAAGCAACTGGGACAGCATTCCGGTAGAAAAGAAAAAGAAATATAAAAAAGGGGATAACAGCCCTGTCATCGCTGTCATCAAACACCGGTTACAGGTGACGGGCGAACTGGACGGACAGGACACCACGGGTGTATATGACGATGCCCTGGAAGCCGCTGTCAATAAGTTCGAAGCGACACATGGTCACACCCCAAAAGGGATCATAACGGATACCCTTGTACGGGAAATGAATATACCAGCTATTACGATCGTAGAGAAATTACTGATCAACATGGAACGTATGCGCTGGATCCCTCCGGTTCCTTCGGGCAGACTCATCATGGTCAACATACCCGAATTCATGCTCCATGCATGGGATGGCAAGAACAAAGATTTTGATATGGCAGTCGTAGTAGGTAAGGAAGGTAAAGGGACTACCAGCTTCTCCGGCGACCTGAACCAGGTAGTGTTCAGTCCTTACTGGAACCTGCCGAGAAGTATCATTAAAGAAGAAGTATTACCTGCTATGAGCCGGAACAAAAGCTACCTGGCCAGTCACCATATGGAAGTGACCGGTGAAAGAAATGGTGTGCCGGTAATCAGGCAGGTACCTGGAAAAGAAAATCCATTGGGCAAGGTGAAATTCCTGTTTCCCAACAGCTTCAATATATATTTCCACGATACAAATCAAAAGGAATTATTCAATAAGGATCAGCGGGCGTATAGCCATGGCTGTATCAGATTGTCTGATCCGGTAAAGATGGCCAATTACCTGCTGCATGATCAGCCGGAATGGACAGCAGAAAAGATTGATAGTGCAATGAACAGTGGAAAAGAAAAGTATGTCAGAGTGAAGAACCCCGTACCCGTATTGATCACCTATTATACTACCTGGGTAGGGGCAGACGGTCAGCTGCATGTCGTGGAAGATATCTACGATCATGACCGCAAAATAGGAGCAAAACTATTTACTGACGTGCATTAAAAACTCCGTACATCCCCCTGGCCCTTTTCATACCCCTGCGCATCATTAAACCTATTGATGTGTATGTTGCGTGATAATGTGTCATTGAGCGCCGAGGGTGCGTTTTGAAGAGGGGCCAGGGTGGATGAATGACGGACAATCTGCCTTATATGGAAATGGATGTTTAAGCAAATAGCGAATTGTAAATAATCTTTATGCAATGGTCGTATCGACAGGAAGTGATTCCAATATTTTTGAATGCGCCATATAATACTTATCAGGACTATACAAAAACAGGCAGGAACCATCCTTGATCATCTCAATGATCTTCCTGTGCACTGCCTCAGGAATCGCCGGACAACCCAGACTCCTTCCAATATAACCTTGCAAGGCCGCTAACTTCTCATTTACATATGCCGCACTGTGCATCACAATACCACGACTCATCGCATTATCATTAATACCCTGCTCCTGACCCTGCAGGCGCAGACTGTATCCATGCTCTCCTCTGTAAGTATCCCCCGTCACATAAAAACCAAGGCTACTCTTGAAACTTTCCGGAGAATTTGAAAACGCTGTGGCGATATCTGTACCCGAATTACGGCCATGTGATACGAGTGTATTGAACAACACTTTCCCATTTTTCAAATCAATCACAAACAGCCGCTTCCTGCTGGAAGGCTGACTGAAATCCACAATCGTAATAAGGTCCGTATTCGACAGCTTACCTTCAGCTTCCAGTTTTTCCATACCCTGAATAGCGTAGTTAAAAGCGGTACGGGATAATCCCATCGCATCCAATGCCAGTGTGTCGTACAGCATCGCCTTGTTGCTCACTGTTGATTTGTTAATGGCGATTGCGCTTGTTGCTTTATGGCCGGTAGAAGGTAGTACTCCAAATGTTGTAACTGCAAAAACTCCGGCGGCAAAGGTGTACTGTGTAATTTTCTTAATAACAGGTTTCTTCATCTAAGGAATTGGTTAGGTTTTTTTAATAAGGATAATAATCTTCTGAAATACCAGGACATGGCAAAGGTAGTACTGAAATTGTGAAAGAAATGTGAAGGGAAAGGTAGGACTCCGAACGGGGCAATGGCGGCCATCAGGGCATATGCAACTGTGGTGCAGATCTGGAAGAATTAGGCCTGTAGCGGCCGGTACGGATTTTTAACAATTAGATGACATTGGTCCCCTGTCATATAACGGAATTCAGGGATGTGTTTGGGCCTAAAAAAGGCACTGTTGCGAGTGCGACAGTGCCTTTTATCATAAAAAAGTATTATATCTTATACCGCCGGTTCCTGCTGACTCAGGCAGTGAAAACTACCCAATCCCCAGATGATCTCGGTCGAATCAATACCTACTACCTCACGGGTCTTAAAACATTCCTGAATAATCTGAAGCGCTTTATCATCCTGTGCACAACGGTAAGTCGGTACGATCACATGTTGATTGCTGATATAAAAATTCGCATAAGATGCCGGCAGACGCTGGTCTTCGAACACCACTGCATCCGGCATGGGCAGTTCCACCACATTCAGCTGTTTGCCGTTCAGCAGGCGCATCCCCTTCAACTGTGCCAGGTTCCCCTGCAGCAGCTCATAATTCTCATCCTGCCTGTTACTTTCCACTACCGTCAGCACCGTGTCTTCATTCACAAAGCGAACAGTATCGTCAATATGGCCATCTGTATCATCGCCGATTATTCCTTCCGCTACCCACAGCACCTGGTCCACACCATAATAATCCTGTAAGTAAGTCTCAATCTGCGCCTGTGTCAGGTGCGGATTTCTGTTTTCATTCAGCAGACAACAGGTAGAGGTCAATACCGTACCCGCGCCGTTAAATTCTACAGAACCACCTTCCATCACAATACCCGGATGGAATACAGGTATTTTAAAATGGTTCGCGATGAGGGTAGGGATCACATCGTCTTTGTCAAAAGGAGGATACTTACCACCCCAGGCATTATAGCCCCAGTCTACAATCACCTTTTTTTCTGCAGCCGTTGGATTGATCAGAAAAGCCGGACCATGGTCACGGCACCAGGCATCATTAGTGGGATGCAGGAAAAATTCCACTTTATCCATTTGTACACCCGCTTTTTGCAGATGTGCAGCAGCAGCGGCTTTCATGGCTTCATTAGCCACATTGATGCGCACCAGCTCACTCATGGCCAGGTATTTTACAAACTGGCTGTAGTAAGGATAGATCGCCTCTATTTTGCCTGGCCAGCTGGCTTCTTTATGAGGCCAGCTCAGCCATGTAGCGACATGCGGATGGAATTCGGCAGGGAAGAAGTATCCCTGCTGTTTCAGCGTTGGTTGTCCGTTCATTATGCTTCGTCGATAAATCTTTTAGTGATGTTGCCGTAAGAATCAATTCTTCTGTCGCGCATGAAAGGCCAGTGTGTACGGTACTTGTCAGTTACAGACAAATCCAGTTCTTCCACATGTACTTCCTCTTTATCGTGCGAAGCCTGGTAGATAACAGTACCAAACGGGTTTGAAATGAAGGAACCACCCCAGAATTTCATGCGGCCTTCCTGCTCGAAACCGGTACGGTTCACGCTTACTACGTGAATGCCGTTGGCTACGGAGTGGCTACGCTGAATAGTCTGCCATGCATTGTACTGCTCCACATTGGTCGCTTCGTCCTGTGACGTTGCCCAGCCAATAGCAGTCGGGTAGAAGAGGATTTCAGCACCCATGAGGGCGGTGATACGCGCTGCTTCAGGATACCACTGATCCCAGCAGATGAGTACACCGATGGTGGCGAATTTGGTTTTAAAAACTTTATAGCCTAAGTCACCCGGGGTGAAATAGAATTTTTCGTAGTAAGCCGGATCATCCGGAATATGCATCTTACGGTATTTGCCAAGGTAAGAACCGTCAGCGTCCAATACAGCAGTAGTGTTGTGGTACAAACCCGCCGTTCTTTTTTCAAAGAGGGAGGCAATGATCACAACGCCTAGCTCACCAGCTACCTGCTGGAGGGCATCTGTAGAAGGACCGGGAATAGGCTCGGCGAGAGAGAAGTTGTCGTAATTCTCTTCATCACAAAAATACAGGGAAGTAAACAGCTCCTGTAAACAAACGATCTGTGCACCCTTGGCGGCGGCAACTTTTACCTGCTCTATTGCTTTGGCAAGGTTTTCCGCCTTATTGGCCGTACAATTCATTTGCACAAAACCTACTTTGACTTTTGACATTTACCAGTGTTTATTTTTTTTTAAAATGAAGGGGCAAATTTACGGAATTTTAAGGAGAATTGATGGTGCTGGAAAATCCTTCACAGAAACCCGTTAAAAGAAACTAAAGCCGACATGCCATCCCACCCAGAATTGCAGGTTATCATTCATCTTAATGGCTCCATAAGGCCCCGGCAGCCGGGTCTTATATCCCGCCACCTGCGCGTCATTATTGCTAAAATAAAACGTTAGCGCCGGCCCCAGAAACACCCGCGCATTCCTGCCGATCTCCTTATTCCACGACGTCTGCAACCTCGCCATCGTACCTATTGTCTCCCAGCTCCCCAGGTACAGGTTCTGCTCCGTTATCTCCACACTATAATCCTTAAACGACTTTCCTATACCATAGCCAAAACTGTACGCCTTAGACCCCTCCATAAAACTGGCCCCACCAATGATCAGACTGTACAACTTCCTGTTGCCTGACTTAAACGCCAGGTTGAACGGCAGTAATTCTGTATTATATACCAATAACTGATGATATCCCCTCCGCACAATGCTAATCACCCCAATACTATATCCATCTGAAGAATCTGCATAATTCACCACACCAACCTGTACCCCTTTCAGTACCCTGACGGTATTCACCACACCGACCTGTGCCCCCTCAGCCGTATCTGCTACATTCACCACACCAGCTACCTGCGCCCCCTTCATCACCTCCGCCACATTGAACACGCCGGCTACCTGCGCACCATTCTCCTTCGCCCTCGTCATATTCCCAATCCCTGCCAGCATCGCCCCCCGGTTATCCTTCCAGTAAACATTCACCACCCCTGCTGCACCCAATCCATTCGTCTCCCCGGTTGATACATTAAAAATCCCCGCCAGCTGCACCCCCTCATAACCCTTCGCCGTCATATTACTAAACCCCGATGCCTGAAATCCCTTCACAGAATCCATCACCTGGTTGTGCAGCCCACTCAGCTGCACGCCCTCCATTTTCCCACCCACTACATTAAACAAGCTGGCAAACTGGGCATATTTAACATCCTTCTGATCTATATTAAAAGCGCCCGATATCTCCACGCCATTTAATCCCGCTGAATATCCCCCAATAAAATTCAACGATATCTTGTTCACCACCTGGGAACTCAACTTACCATGCGTGCCTAACCCAGGTAAAAAGGACGACTGGTATGGCTGATCCGCAAAAAACCGGCTCAGGTTCAAAGACTGGTAACGCTGTTTCGATGTCAGGAACACCTTTCCCAGCCACGTCTCACCAACCCTGGAATACTGGTTCACATCCACAATCCCCAATGTAATGGCCACCGCTGGTTTGATACTCGCACTGATCTCCTGGTCATATCCGCCAGACACCATCATAATGGTATCCTTGTACAATTCCTTGCTCACAGTAAGCATCACCGGCATCGGTTTTTCCTTATCCCGCTCCCTGAGCCGCAGGCGGTAAAATCCCTGGTCATTCGTCATTGTCGAAATGAGCTGCACACTTTCATACACACTGGCGTTATGCAAAGGCTGCCCCGTACTTCCATCCGTAATATGCCCGCTCACGAAGAACCACTTCTCCCTGTTCGGCTGCAGCAACAGCTGCCCACCGGTTTCCTTATAAGCAATACTACCCTGAAACAACTGGTCCAGTACCTGCTTCACCGTTTTATTATTGGCGCGTACCGACACCACACTGTCAGCATGCACGATCTCTCTGATATAAGAAAAATGAAAATTACCCTGGTGTTCTATAGCATCCAGCACAGCAGATATAGGCTGACGGGTCATGTTGACGGAAACTGTCTTACCCAGGTTACCTTGGGCATAACCATAGGTAACGCCGCAAAGCAGGACTACAAACAGGAAAAGTTGTCTCAAGTAAAACGGATTTTTTAAAAATTGGCGGCAAGATAGGAGAAAAAATGGGGTAGTGTATCATTTTGAATTAATTAAGCCGGCCGCCGGTCCTTCCCAATCCCACTTAGCTACAGGCCGTTGATCGAAGCCAATTGGCCCTGGGATTCCCCGTATAGAAAGTTTTCAATTTGGTTATTCCACCCCCTTAATGTAGGTTTGTGCCGCATTTGGTGCTTATCATGTGATAGGCTTAAAAGGGAATCCGGTGCAAAACCGGAGCTATCCCCGTAGCTGTAACCTGAGTATCATTTCCGGCTCTACTCAATGCCACTGTCCATTAGAGATGGGAAGGCCGCCGGATTATCAGGGAGCCAGAAGACCTGCCAGACAGCAATAGATCCATTCAGCGCTTTCGGGTGAAAAGCTAGGAATATACAATGATGTTATACTTATCATGCTGAATGATCTGTTCCGAAAGGGAATCTTACAACTATTACATATTTTAAAACAGCATGCAAAGAAAATTACACGCACTCCTCCTGACATTCTCTGTAGTATTTGCAGCATCTTGTAGCAAAGATGAAAATACCACTGTTGTCTCCAAAGGGAAATATGACAACGGTTTCTTCATCGTAAACGAAGGCAACTTCAGTGTAAAAGCCGGGGACCTGAGCTTCCGCAGCTATGATGCCGATACACTTTCACAGGATAATTATATTGCGGTAAACGCAGGCAACCCTTATGCGACCATTTCCAATACGCCGGAGTATGGAACCATCTACAATGGCAAACTGTATATCGTGACCAACTTTGGTGGTCCACTGGTGGCAGCTGACGAATACTCGCTGAAAGAAAGTGCCAGAAATGCCAGCCTGCCTGCCAACGGTCATGCTTTCATTGGTATCGACAACACCAATGGCCTGCTTAGCACTGACGATGGTATTTATCCTGTTACCTTGTCTTCCCTGAGCCTGGGTGCCAAAATCAGTGGGGTGACCGGGGCTGTAGCCGATATGCTGAAATCGGGCAATTATATATTTGCTTTGACAGCTAATGACGGTATCGTAGCACTGAAAACAAGCGATTATAGTGTAGCTAAAACCCTGGGTACTGCCATCGCAGGTTTCGCACAGGGCAAAGATGGCTATGTGTATGCTGCCCAGGCCAATGCCCTGCTGAAGATCGATCCGGCTACGCTGAAAGTAGATACCATTACGACTACCTTCAATGTACGCTACAATGAATTTGTATTCACAAGCAGTTCTATCGTGGCCTCTACACAGGAAAATGCCATATATGTATTAAGCGATGACCAGAAAGTATACCGGTATGTATCCGGTACCAACAGTTCACTCTCCAGTGCTTATATCACCCTGCCGGCAAACCATTATTTCTATGGTAAAGGTATTGGGTATGATGCAGCCAAAAACACCCTGGTACTGACAACAAATGGTAGCGTATGGGGCAATGATCTGAACAACACATTGTATACCTACAGCGCTGCTGACGGGAGTTTAAAAAATACACTGAACTACACCGGCAACCTGTACCCAGCCATGGTAGTCTTCCATTAAACATGAAGCAGACAAGTCTTATCATATCATTCATTTTGCTGTGCCTCACTTTACAGGCACAGCAAAATGATACGACCCATACCTTACAGACCATCACCATATTCTCCGCCAGACCCGGTGCCATTACCCCCGTTCAAACCCTCAGCGGCAAAGCACTGGAAAAAATGAACAGCCTCTCTGTCGCCGATGCCGCCCGCTTTTTCTCCGGCGTGCAGCTGAAAGATTACGGTGGCGTAGGCGGCCTCAAAACCCTCAATGTACACAGCATGGGCACCAACCAGCTGGGCGTATTTTACGACGGCATCCAGTTGAGCAATGCCCAAAACGGCACGGTCGACTTAGGCCGGTTTTCCCTTGACAATATTGAACAGATAGACCTGTACAATGTCCAGAAAGGCATCATCTTCCAACCTGCCAAAGGATTTGCTTCTGCAGCTTCCATTTATTTACAATCCAAAAAACCTGTCTTTCAGGGTGCCGAAACCTTACACGGTAAAGCCAGCTTTAAGACCGGTAGCTTTGGACTGATCAACCCTGCGGTAAGAATAGAGCAAAAACTCAGCAGCAATATCTCCGCTGTTGTCAGTACAGAATGGACCCATGCCGACGGACAATACAAATTCCGGTACCGCTACAATGACTATGATACCACTGCGGTACGTAAAAATGGCGACATCGATGCCTGGCGCGTGGAAGCCGGCATCTATGGGCATGGAAAAGACAGCAGCAACTGGCATGTACAAGGCTATTATTATAACTCCGACCGTGGCCTGCCCGGTCCTATCGTAAAAGGACACTTTGAAAACGGGCAACGCCAATGGGACAGAAATGCGTTTTTACAGGGAGGTTATAACAAATCCTTTGGTAAGTATAGCATGCAGCTCAATGGCAAGTATATGCTGGACTATGTGCGCTATCTCGATACAAGTATCGTGACAACCACCGGTCCGCTCCTGAACCGTTTCCGGCAGCATGAATATTATGTATCTTCTGCTAATCAATACCGCATCAAAGATTGGTGGGATGTGGCCCTCTCCGCAGATTTCCAGGTGAACCAGATGACAGCTGTAAATCTCGATCACTTCTCTATTCCTACCCGTGTAACCACCCTGGTGGCCGGCGCTACACAATTACATTTTAACAGGATAGACCTGCAGGGGAGCCTGTTGGCAAGCATCATCAACGAAAGTACAAAGCGCTATACCAGCGGCGGCAATCGCCGGGCGTATACGCCAACTGTCATCGCCTCCTGGCAACCCACAGCCAGTCCCGCTTTTAGAGTAAGAGCCTTTTATAAGGAGATCTTCCGTATGCCTTCCTTCAATGATCTTTATTATACCACCACAGGCAATCCTACCTTAAAACCTGAATATAGCAGGCAATACGATATCGGTGGCAGTTATACAAAGACGGCCGCTGGCTGGTGGCAATACTTCGCCATTCAGGCAGATCTGTATTACAGCAAGGTAACGGATAAGATCGTTGCAGTACCGGGAAAACTCTTCCGCTGGCAAATGCAGAACATAGGCCTGGTGAATATTTACGGGGTAGATGCCGGTGTGCAGACCTCACCCAGGTTCTTCAAAGAAATCGGTACGAACTTCTCCCTGAAATATACGTACCAGCAGGCAACAGACAATAACCATCAACAGATCGTATACGTACCTTTGCACAGCGGTTCCTTTACAACCAACCTCTCCTGGAAGGCCTGGGACCTGAACTATAGCTTTGTGTATGTAGGGGCCCGCTATTATGGTAGTGCCAATATCCCGGAGTATTACATAGAGCCGTGGTATACACATGACCTGTCGTTATCATGGCACATCGCCAGACTGAAACTGACAGGAGAAATCAATAATGTATTCAACCAGTATTACGATGTAATTTATAACTATCCCATGCCGGGGCGTTATTATCGTATTACTGCCAGCATAAAATTTTAACTGATATGAGAAAGTGGATCTTCGTTTTACTGGTATTGAGTGCTTGCAGAAAGAGTGGAACTGACAGCAGTTCCAGCGAGGCTACGCATGTAACGGATGATACGAACCAAAGTTCCTTTTATTTACTAAATGAAGGGAATATGGGCCTGAACCAGACCTCCCTGGATGAATTCACAGGCCCTAAAGGGGATTATCACCTGAATATCTATGGAGAGATCAATCCCACTATAGTAAAGGAACTAGGGGATGTAGGAAATGATCTGAAAATTTACGGCAATAAACTTTATGCTGTCATCAACGGGTCCGATAGGGTAGAGGTCATGGATAAGCACACCGCAAAACATCTCGGAGAGATCAGCGTGCGTAGTTGCAGATACATTTCTTTTTATAACGGGAAAGCATATGTGACTTCTTTTGCAGCTGCCAGTGGGAGCACAGATGGTTCCGGTTTTGTAGCCGAAGCAGATACCTCCACCTTCCAGGTAACCCGTACCGTCACCGTAGGCCGTCAGCCGGAGGAAATGGCAGTGGCAGGAAGTAAAATGTACGTTGCAAATTCAGGGGGCTACACCTCTTCGAATTACGACCGTACGCTCTCTGTAATAGATTTAAACTCTTTTACCGTTTCAAAAGCGATCGATGTAGCAGTCAACCTGCACCATGTAAAAACAGACGGCTATGGTAATCTGTATGTTACCTCCAGGGGTGATTATTCAAATATCCCCTCCAAACTTTTTATTGTGAGTACCGCTACCGATGCGGTGACTGACTCCCTCGATCTGGGGGTGAGCAACCTGGCTATACAAGGAGATTCTGCTTATATCATTAGTGTACAATGGAGTAATACTACAGGGGCAAATATTGTCAGTTATGGTATCGTGAATGTTAAAACAAAATCAATAGTAAGCAATGGGTTCATTCAGCACCAGGCCATTACAACGCCGTATGGCATAGCTGTAGATCCGGTGACCAGAGATATTTTAGTGACAGACGTGAAGGATTATTTACTGCCGGGTACTTTGTATTGCTTTGATAAGACAGGCACAAAGAAATGGAGTGTTACCACGGGTAATATTCCTTCAGTCATCACCTTTATTCAATAAATTATGCTGTACAGATATTCCATTATTATAGTCATTATTTTTCTTTTCGCTGCATGTAAAAAAGACGAAGCATCCGGCATTAAATCCAAATATATCAGCAAAGTCTTCGAATACAAACCTGCCCCCGGTCAGTTTGTAAACACCAGCATTGGTGACAGCGCCGCCGCTCAAAAACTGATCGGCAGCACAGAAAATGTATTGACACTCGGCGCTTATGGCGGCTACGTTACCTTCGGCTTTGATCACGAGGTAACCAGGTTTGCCATATATAGCAACGCTATCGAAGAGCTGTCAGAACCAGGTGTGGTAATGGTGAGTCAGGACGCAAATGGAAATGGTTTGCCGGATGATACCTGGTATACCATCAATGGAGATCAATATGCCAGTGCCCTTAAAAATTACAAAATCACCTACTATAACCCGCACGCCTATGCGGATGTAAAGTGGAAAGATAATCAGGGCGACTCAGGAACGGTGGCCATCAATGCTTATCATTCACAAGCCTATTATCCGGCTTTTATTGCCGCACAGGATTCTGTAACATTTACAGGCACCAGGCTACCCGCTACAATGACGGATAATGGGGGCTATTATGTAAATGGTGGCTTCGCAGCCGGTTATGCGGATAACTGGACGGGGGATTATGGTACGAATGGGTATAACAGTTTTGACTTAACAAATACCGTGGATGCTAACGGGAACAAGGTGACCCTGGCGGCCATCAGGTTTGTCAGGGTGTATACCGGCCAGAATAGCAAAGGGAATGCAACCATAGGGGAGATCTCTACCGAAATCAGGGGAGCGCTGGATCTGAATTTATAATTTACAGAACGACATTTTTTGGCAATGCAATATCCACCAGTTATATAACAGGACTTTCCGTTGATGTAATTTCCCCTCCTATAATCTGACTATTTCGTATTTTATCAATATGAAAAACGTCATCTTCCTCACCCTGTTATGCTGCGTCATAGCGCATACCGGACATTCCCAAACTCAGCCAGACAGCGTCCTTCCCGTACGTGGCTTCTGCATAGGCGCTCCCTCACCAGCTGGACTGAACGAATTCATTAAATTCATAGATCAGGAGCTGGCACCCCGAAAGGTGAACACCCTGATCTTACGCGTCGACTACGATTACCAATACCAAAGTCATCCCGAACTGAGCGATTCAAATGGACTTTCTAAAGCAGATATCAAAAAACTGGTAGCTGTATGTAAGAAAAATCATATTCGTTTAATTCCTCAGTTCAACCTGTTAGGCCACCAATCCTGGGCAGGCCAGGTCTTCGCCCTCCTAACAAAATACCCACAGTTCGACGAAACGCCCTGGGTAAAAATGCCTGAAAAATATGCCTGGCCCAATCCCGACGGACTATACTGCAAAAGCTATTGTCCGCTGGCACCCGGTCTGCACAAGGTCGTATTTGAGGTCATAGATGAATTGTGCGATGTATTTGAAACCACTGCCTTTCATGCAGGCATGGACGAAGTATTCTACATAGGAGAGGAGCAATGCCCCCGTTGTGGTGGCAGGGATAAAGCTGAACTCTATGCCGGCGAAGTTGCGACCCTCCGCAATCACCTGGCCGATAAAGGCAGACAACTCTGGATCTGGGGCGATCGCCTGCTGGATGGTAAAACCACCGGTATGGGCATGTGGGAGGCAAGCATGAACAATACATCCCGCGCCGTAGACCTGATTCCAAAAGATGTAATGATCTGTGACTGGCATTACGATCGCCCGGAAAAAACGCCGGTCTATTTTGCCATCAAAGGCCTGAACGTTATCACCTGCCCATGGAGAAAACCTGAATTTGCCCGGCAACAGGTGAAAGATATGATCGCTTTCAGAAACACGGCTACACCCGAAATGAAAGAACGCTATCAGGGCATGATGCAAACTGTATGGTCTAATGCAGAATCCTTTATGGACGAATATTACGGCCGGAGAATGCCCAAGGATACCATAGAAAGCGCCAGCCGCTGTTTTAGAGTGATGTATAAAGACATCGATCTGGCCATTGGTAGCAATTAATTGAAAACAACAGGATTTATTTTCCATTTTATTTCGGAAAAAAAACCTTGTCCATGCTGCATGACAGCTTTAAAAATTGAAAATGAGCAGGTAATTGAAAATTTATATTTGGAAAGAGAGTCTGAAAGGGTTACCTTTATTCTTTACAAATTTTAATTTTTTCAAATGACAAACAAATTTCAAGGAATTGTAAAATTCTTTAACGAGACAAAAGGCTACGGCTTCATTAAGCATGATGAATCCAATAAAGAGACTTTTGTTCACGTAAACGGTTTAATCCATGAGATCCAGGCAGACGACCGCGTGGAGTTCGAAGTGCAGGAAGGTAGAAAAGGATTAAACGCAGTTAACGTCCGCCGTATCGACTAAGCTTGCTTTTTCATACACTGAAAGGAATATCCCGGCCCCACAAGGCCGGGATATTTATTTTTAAGGTGTTTTGTTCCATCCCGCCACAGGCTCCCCATATCTTTGTTTTCAATAACTGCTTCCGGTGTTTTGTTCCAGCCCACCACACGCACCCCATTTCTTTGTTTTTCATAACTCTTTCCCTGCTTTTTGCAATTCTCATATCCCCGATTCTCCCTAAATTAGTCATCCAAAAGAAGAGCAATATATGGCAGCACTATTCACGCCACTACAGATAGGCGCAGTTACACTCAGAAATCGTATCGTGGTCAGCCCCATGTGCGAGTATTCCTCCACAGACGGCTTTGCCAATGACTGGCACCTTGTTCACCTTGGCTCCCGCGCCGTAGGCGGCGCAGGCCTCATCCTGACAGAAGCCATCGCCGTATCCCCCGAAGCCCGCATCTCTCCCGCAGACCTGGGCATCTGGAAAGATGAACACATAGAAAAATTAAAACAGATCGTCGACTTCCTCCATGCCCACGGTGCCGTAGCCGGCGTTCAGCTGGCCCATGCCGGCCGCAAAGCCAGCACCTCCGAACCCTGGAAAGGCATGAAACTGGTCCCCGCTGACCAGGGAGGCTGGGAAAATATCATGGCGCCCAGTGCCATTCCATTCTCCGAGCACTACGGGCATCCAAAAGCGCTTGATAAGGCCGGAATCGATAAAGTTGTGGCGGATTTTAAAGCAGCGGCAGTACGCACCCTCAAAGCGGGTTTTAAAGTGATCGAGATCCATGGTGCCCATGGCTACCTCATTCACCAGTTCCTTTCCCCACTCAGCAATCATCGTACAGACGAATACGGCGGCAGCTTTGACAACAGGATCCGGCTGCTCACAAAAATCGTGGCAGCTATCCAGGAAGTATGGCCGGCAGAAAACCCGTTATTCGTCCGCCTCTCTGCAACTGACTGGGTAGAAGGTGGCTGGGACCTGCCGCAAACCACTCAGCTGGCAAAAATCCTGAAGGATCTGGGCGTACACCTGATCGATACCTCCTCCGGCGGCCTCGATACCAGGCAGAAAATCCCGGTAGGCCCATTATACCAGACAGCATTTGCCGATCACATCAAGAAAGAAACTGGTATCCAGACGGGTGCTGTAGGCCTCATCACCACTGCAGACGAAGCTGAAATGATCGTAAGCACAGGAAAAGCAGACCTGGTCTTCCTCGCAAGAGAATTACTCAGAGATCCGTATTTCCCCATGCACGCCGCTCACCACCTGAAAGACGATTCTTTCAAATGGCCGGTGCAATACGAAAGGGCTAAACCAAGGCATTAATCGGGAAAACTTACACATAAAAAAACGCTTTTGCAGTACATGCAAAAGCGTTTTTTATGTTGAAAGGCGTTATTTCAGTTTTATATCAATAAGGCCATCCTAAAACCAACTCGTCGGCTTTTCCTCCTCAATGACCGGCTTCTCCGGCTCCGGCTCAGGATCCAGGGGAATAGCGTTCTCCACATCATTCACATGTTTCCGGATCGCGCCCTCAATCACCGCTTCCTCCTCCAGCTCCAGGATCAATGCCGTTACATCCCCTTTTATATAAGCCTTATTACTTATAATCGCTTTATTTGTGATAAATATATCACCATACACTTTGCCGAAATGGATTAAATCTGTCGCATACACATTCCCCCTTATACTGGCAGTCTGACCAATCGTCAGCAAACCATCAGTACGCACATCACCGCGAACAGTCCCATCTATCCGGCCCGGAATAGGCGACTCAATAGCGCCCTGTACGGACACCTCTTTCGGTATCAGGAACATACCTTTCCGGAAGGCATTTTTGAGTATTTCTATGATTGCAGACACGTCAGATTTTTGAAACCGCTGGAATATTTTCTTCTTCAAATATGGAAATGATAGAGGAGGCGTTGCCCAGATCCAGGCCCACACTACGCTGATGCTTATCATCTGAGATACGCAGGGAGTTATAAAGATAACCTATACTTACCAGGTTCTCAGGGTCCGGCGCCACATCTACTGGAATAAAATCCTTAAACTCCTCCAGGAAGCAATCTGTCAGTTCACGATAATGTGCACCTCCACCCATCAGGTAGATCTTGCTACAGGTTTCAAAGTCCTGATCTGTAAAGTAATTACGCATCAGCGGAGACACCACCTCTTTGTAATACTGCTTCAGCAGGGTCTTGCGGGTTTCTTTCAGATCAATACGTTTGCGGTTGGTAAAGATGGAACCTTTCATGAAAGCATCGTCCAGCTGATGCTCGTTCTTCATATCCAGGTAATATGTTTTATTTAGCTCCCGCGCCAGGTTGTTGATTGCGTACTTAATACCATGAGAACTGAAACAGGTACGGTTGATCAGACCATCAGCAGTAGCAAGCCCACCTTCGATCGTCCCAAAACCAAAGCTCACGGCAATGAAGTTATCATTCTTCTGCTCATTCAGCGTCTTTTTCAAACCAATAATACCACCGACGATTTCAGGAATCACTTCAAAGCGCTCTATATCCAGCATTCCTTTTTTGATCGTGCCTTTGTTGTTGAAAGTCTGCGTATCATATTCTATCAGGAAATGTCTCTTGCTGAGAAACTGTTCTGCTGCTGCTTTGTAAATATTGTACGTGGAAAAAGGGAAACCCATGGTCACAGACAAAGGCTGTTGCACCTTGTCCAATACATTGACCATCGCGGCTTTGAAGAGTATTTCATAGTCGTCCTCCTGGGGCGCCGCATTGGTAATACGTCCCGGGTTAATGCCACCTCTTCTTGCAAGGTTGCCAACTATGTACCAGTTATCGTCTTTTTTAATTTTTAAACCATTCAACAGGTCTTTTGAGGAATTCTCTGTGTTTCCATACGCAGACTCGAACACGCTGGGAAAACTGATGGCAGATACTTTCATGATAGCAGGATTATATGATTAAAACTTTCTAAAGTGTACAAAATTTTAAACTCGGGCAACCTGGGAAACAGGGGAATCAATCGCTACAATATCGGGAAGGGATTATTATTTCCCGCACTACAATGACATTAAATATATAAAATAATATTAAACATTACCTAAAACAAATTTGCATGTAACAAAAAGTTATTGACTATCAGGCGGGCCCGACAAATCCAAAACCCGCTCAAGCCCAGGGCCCGTGCGGGTTTTGGGTTTGGAGACCTTCCCCTGCCAATGGGCGTCGCCCCCCATTTACACTGTAACGCTATTCAGTTACATAATTGAACTCGTACCTGGCTGTATCATAAATGGACCAGTCCATAAATCCGCGCAACATGGTGCCCATCGCGTCCAGGTGGTACTGAATGGCAGTATCGATCCGGATGCCAAAGGAAGGTAACTGTCCCCTCAGTTCATTGAACTGCGCAATCTCCCGGTCATGGATCCCTGCTGTTTCTTCAATCGCCTGTTCCAGCGAAATGTTCCGTTCATGCCCGATCACCACTACCAGGTTGTGCTCATCTCCATGCTCCAGTTCCTTGGAGAGGGAGAAGAGGTCATTGGACCAGCAAATGGTGCGGCGCGCCAGTTCTACCAGCCGCTGAAATTCTTCATTCTGCAACACAAAAACGGGCAGATTCTGCCTGGTAGCTACTTCCAGCAGATCCGTCGCCAGGTTGGCGGCCGCAAAAAAAGGCCGCATCTTCATGTACTGTACCATGCTCGGATGCCGCTGTGCACGGGAGTTTTCAATCTCCCACATCCCCGCTTCAAAAACCGCCTTCAGGCTCAGGGTAAACTGACATTGCCAGGAAGCACTGCTCAACCGGCGCATCTTTTCCCAAAAATCGCTGAAAGCTGCCATGATAGGGTTCGTAGAGACAGGTACACGCTTGTTGAATCGCAATACATTCACAAATCCCCCAATAATACCCTGTACATAATCTGCGGTTCTGTAACCCGCAGTCTCTGAAGAGGCATGGTCCAGCAGATCATCCATGACAAACAGGAGGGAGTTCAGGTTGTTGGCCGCACAAAGAAAATCGTAATCTGCATCCGGATAAGTCCTGCAGGTCATCCAGGCAAATTTGTAATTCGCGTACTTCACATATAAGTCTTCCCCCGACAATAGCTGAAATTTGTGTAGCCATTGGGTAGTGTGTCTGTCTACCTTGTCTACAAATGGACTGATCCTTGACTCAAAAGGACAGTAAAGTTGCGGAACGTTAATAGTCTTCATACTTGTGTGTGTTTTATGAGTGAAAGAAAAACGAGCTTGGAATAGTTTGCGGGATAGCGCTGCGGAAACTTCGCAGTAGCACAAGAGAAGACATTCAAAAGTATAAGTACGGCATTAACAACTATGAGCCGGTTGAAGGCTGAGTATTTGAAAGCATATTACGGGTTGTAAACCAATATTATAGACAGTGAAGATACGGGAAGTACAGGGATTAAAACAGCGCGGGGAGCTTGAGGCAGTTATTGATTTCCTGGGTCAGTAAGTTGAAATCGATGGGTTTTGTAATATATCCGGCTACCCCTGCATTCATCACGGCGTCTTTCGCAGATTCAAATACATCGCCGGTGGTGATAATAACGGGTATGTCTTTTAATTCCGGTATAACCTTTAATTTATCCAACAGGGTAAGCGCATCCATATCAGGCAGGTGACTATCCAGCAGCACAATGTCAGGCGGCTGCGCCTGCATAATAGTGAGCGCCTGATACCCGGTAGCCGCCGTTTGTAAATGACAACCCAGGCTGGTCAGGTAACGCGTCAGGTAAATCTGGCTCATTTGGTCGTCTTCTACAATCATCATGCGGATGTTTGTAAACGACGGTAGCGGCGGCATTTCCTTCATCACCGGTTGTACCGGCTTATTCCCCTCAAAGGCCACCAACGGAAATGCGATACAAAACGAAGTGCCGTGGCCTGGCGAACTATCCACGGTGATCGCGCCTCCCAGCAGGCTTGCCAGGTGTCGCGCAATATGCAGCCCAAGACCAGTGCCATTACTGAAATCGTTCTTCCCCGTAATAAATGGATCGAAGATCTTCTCCAGCTGCTCCTCATCCATCCCCTGACCCGCATCCCGGATCCGGATATAACAGATGTTTTTTTCTGTAGAGATCTGAATGAAGACGGTAGAGTTATCTGCCGTGAATTTAATCGCGTTGAAAAGGATATTATTGACAATCTGTGTCAGCTTCACCTTGTCGCTATTGATCTGTGCCGGCATTTGCTGCCTGTCATAATCCAGCACAATTCTCACCCCCTTATTCCGCGCTATATACTGACTGGTGATCACGATATTATCGATCCAGTTCTTTACATCAAAAGGTTCGAGGAATATCTCATGCATCTTACCCACTTCGATCCGGGATAATTCCAGTACGTTATTGATAATTTCCAGTGCGTGATAGCTCGCTGCACATAAGTGTTCCGCTGTGGCCCGGATAGGAGCGAGGTCCTGTTGCTGTTTACTTTGTATTAATAATAACTGACTAATAGAATGAATGGCATTCAGCGGTACTCGTATCTCGTGATTAGTTTCCCGTACAAATATGCTCTTGTAATCATTGGCTTTTTCCAGCTTTTCCCCCCTTTCCTGCAGCTCCGCTACCAATATATCATTCTGGTTTACATAAAATGCAATGATGAGAATATTGAGACTGAATACCACCACGATGGCAGAGAAATGTATGATCCGCTGATTGGTATAATCAAAGGTAAGAGGCCTGATCAGGTGAATTTCATCGTTCACCTGTAGCAATACCACCACCGCCACGGTTAATGCCACCGATATGATCCGGTACTTCCTGTCTTTAATAACCAGGAAACTCGTACCAATGTGGAAGATCGCCAGCAGACTCGCTTCGACCACTGCCGATAAAATGATACCAAAATATAAGGTGGCAATATTGGGAATTAACTGTGCCAGCAAAGCGGCCAGGTCATGCTTCCCTTTTTTATTGATCCAGATGATAGAGAAGTAAGCCAGGCCCTCCAGGGAAGCAGCCAACAGGATTTCCATTTTCCCGGAAATAGCATAAAAAAACCATGCAAAAAAAGTCACCAACAACCCGATGATCAGCGACATCGTATTCACCTTAATGATACGTGTACGCAGATCCAGGTCATCCACATCAGCACCTGTGTGTGTAATAGTTGTAAGTGTGTCCTTAATTTGCATTCGCTTTTGGGTTTATTACAACTTGGCCGAACTTATCCTAATTAGTTGAGCCTGATCATTTTGCTGCAATATAACGAACTAAATATAAATGCTACATACAAAAATCGCTTCTACCAGCGGCAGAAGCGATTCTTTGCAAATTAATATTTTCGACGGGAGTTGGATGTTAAATTATTTAAATTCTCCATCTGTCAGCCCGCTATTCACTTTTATCTCACTCACCTTGAAGTTGATCTGGTTCCCGCCGATCGTGTTGATCAGTGTATATGGGAACTTATAACCACTCACATCCCTGTAATCACTGAACTCCAGCATACCAGTTACCTGATCGCCCTGCTTGTTGACAGACTTCACCTTGTAATAACTCACTGCATCATAATACAGCTCAATCACTTCACCATCCGGCTCAGTCACGGTCAATTTATAGGCATCCTTACCATTGATCTGGTCAAAATCCGGCGACAATACAATCTTCGCACCATCGCTCAGGTATTGTCTTTCAGGAACCAGTTCCAGACTTGTTTTTAGTTCTTTCTTCATGTCCGCATCTACCGGCATCCTGTTTCCCATCTGCTCAGCTATCACGCTGTCTCCATTAATCACCAGGCGGCTCGCATGCGCACCCATGGCGGCGATGTAGATATCCATGTAGTATTTATCAGGTGATTTGAACTTCTTCACCATAGAGATTTCAGTACCCTGTACACTGCCGATGGCATTCATTGACTGGTCCTTGATGGCATTCAGTTTATCAATACCTCCAATGGCCGTGTAATAACGATTGATGATATCTGTTGCAGTGGTGCCTGCTGCTACCTTGCGAACTTCACCCTTCCAGGTATTATTAGACGGATCTACGTCTGGCAAACCTTTCGCAGGATCGATCACCACGCGGGTCAGTTTAGAAGTGGAATTCACCCTGAAAGTCCAGGTACCGGTACGTTGCCATACCTCAGCCGGGAGTCTGACAGTATCAGATTTTCCATCGCTGTCCGTGTACGCCACTACTACAGGCAGTACCAGCTGGTCACGGTTTTCGATAGTGATCAGCGCACCTTTTGCAGGATCGCCGCTCACGTATTTTACATCTTTCACGGCCTGGTCCAGTGCCCAGTTCTCCAGGAACCATCCACGCCAGAACCAGCTCAGGTCTTCACCCGCTGCATTTTCCATCGTACGGAAGAAATCCCATGGAGTGGGGTGCTTGAATGCCCAGCGATTGATATAAGTACGGAACGCGAATTCAAAACGCTCTTTACCTAAAATATAATCACGCAGGATTGTAAGACCTGCAGCTGGTTTGAAATAAGCCGCTGTACCCAGGTAACTGTTCTGAATCACATCAGGTGTAGTCATAATCGGATCAGCACCTACCATAGCACGGCCCATGTTCTGCAATACCTGCGGAGAATAGTATTCACCCTTGTTGAATGCCTCAGTAGAACCCTGGTTGATAAAGGTATTGAAGCCTTCATCCATCCAGGCATACTTACGTTCGTTGCTACCCACGATCATAGGGAACCAGTTGTGACCAAACTCATGATCAGTTACCCCCCACAGACCGGAACCAGCACTTCTCCAGCTGCAAAATACGATACCCGGGTATTCCATACCACTGATGCTACCAGCTACATTGGTGGCAACGGGGTAGGTGTATTCAAACCATTGCCTGGAATAAAATTCAATACAACCCTTTACAAACTCGGTAGACCTGATCCAGCCGTTAGGACGCTTGATCGCCTCGGTAGGATATACGGATTGTGCCAGGGCTTTTCTGCCGCTAGGCAGGTTCAGGCGGGCAGCATCCCACACAAATGCTTTGGAAGCAGCAAAAGAAACGTCTCTTGCATTTTTACATACAAAATGCCAGGTGAGGTTGCCTTTGCGTTTTTCGGCAGGCGTTGCTACCTCACTACTATCTTTGATCATCACCGGCTTATCACTTTTGTAAGCAGCAGCCAGGCGTGCCTGTTCTTTGGCAGTCAGTACTTCGGCAGGGTTCACCAGTTCCCCGCTGCCCACTACTACCAGCCCTGCCGGCGCAGTGATTTTATAATCGAAATTGCCATACTCGAGATAGAACTCTGCCGCACCCTGATAAGGAATGCTGTTCCATCCCAGGATGTCATCATATACTTCCATACGGGGATACCACTGGGCTATTTCGTATACCCATCCGTTCTGGGTAGTTAAGCGCCCCATACGGTCGGTACCGTACTGCGGAATATCGAAAGCATAGGCTATTTTGATTTGCAATGCAGTACCATTCGCTGCCAGTGGCTTAGGCAGGAAGAGTTGCATGCGGGTATCATTCACCAGGAATTTTACAGGAGTAGACTTGCCATTCGCTACCACAGTCACGGATTTAATCTCATCACCCTTCGTGTAGCTCTTGTTGGCAAAACGGCCGCCGGTCACCACTGCGGTAGCGGAACCACGGCTATCTTCCCTGAAGATATTCTGATCCAGCTGTAACCAGAGGAAAGGGAGCTGGTCAGGACTGTTATTGGTATATGTAATCGCCACGGATCCTGTCAATCTGTGCGCCGCAGTATCCAGGGTCGCATTGATGGCATAATCCGCCTTGTTCTGCCAATATTTATGGCCAGGAGCACCGGAAGCGCTGCGATACTCATTGCCGTTTGTAGGATAGAATAGAGGACTAAAAGCTGCGTGAGGATCATATTTGGGGGCCTCAGTCTGGGCCATCGCAGGACCCGCCAGGCATGCACCGAACATACAAAAAAGTAAGAACTTGTTGCTTCTCATTATATGAATCAATTATTAATAATTATGCATAAATATAGTAAAAGGGCCGAAAGGACAAGCAAAAAAGGATAAAGGGTGAATTTCCCCACAGATTTGCTGTACGGTGATCCGGATAATTTTTAGGATAGATAAAACTGGGACACTACTAGTCTGTTTGTTCTAATTAAATATTGAAAATTAATTATACATTTACATTCATAACCTTTACTTACCCTATGAGATACTTCTGGCAAGGCACCAGCCTTCTTGCCCTGTTATTCGCATCACAACTCTCCGCACAGGTACCACAGGTACAATTAAGTAACAATTTCCCTGAGCCGGGCGATGGTTTTGACAAGATCTTACTGCTCGACAATAATTATACTGCCTACCTGCACGTCGACAGGAAAGCAGGTATTATTGTTAACATGTATGATGCCAGACGCCAACCCGCCGCGACTGATACCGTAACTGGTCAATTGTTCGACGTCAATTCGTTGAACGACACTGAGATAGATGGTATTTATGAAATAAACGGACAGGTGGTTTTGTTCCTCCAGCAACTGGTGAAAATGAAGCCCCGCCTGTATAGACTAATCCTCGACGGCAAAACCGGCCACCTTGTGCAGGAAGATCAGCTGGGCGAACTGCCAACTATCCAGCACAGGGATGTCGTGGTGCAGGACAACTATGCCTCTCATGATTTTTATGTCGCAAAAGACCCTCGTAGTGGTTATTATGCCGTAGCTGCTTTTACAGGTGGTGAACTGGATCGTAAAGAAACCCCGGGTGAAAGAATACAGGTATACCAATATTCACCTGATCACCGGGAGATAGGACATAGCACTTCCTATCTGCCGGCAGCGGACTATCCCTATCACGGGTACCTGGACATGACGGTCCACAAAGATCAGGTATACCTGGTCACGGCTCCTTTACGTATTCGTAAGAACACAAAAGATACCAGTTCCATGGTAGCAGTATCTGCTATTCACGGTACGGAAGTAAAGCACCAGCTACTGCCATTTACTGCTAATATGCAGGATATTCATGCGAACCTGCAATACATTCCTGCTTCGCAAAAGTTAATGCTGCTGCTCACCAATGCTACCGGCAGGGGGACTAAAACCCCTGGTGTGGATATGCAGCTGATATACATAGATGCCGGCACGTTAGCAGCATATCGTCATCAGCCTGTAGCGATGGACAAGATTACCAGCTATGCACAGGAAAAGCTGAAATATACCGGCGCCTACTCCGGCGTGCCACAACGCATGCTCACCACGGATGATGGTACAACCACCTTATTACTGGAAAATATCAGCCTGTTCAATTCCGGTGGTACCAACGCATGGAATAACGTGCATACCAATATGAATGATATTGGTATAGCCACTTTGGATAGCAACGGTACTGTGCAATCAGGTATTGCGCAAATCAAAATGCAAATTGCAAATGGTCTCTACGATCCTTTATTCCTCTATCGCAGGAAGAAAGGGCAGTGGATATTCCGCAACAGGATTCAGGCGCTGAATACCACGCCTTACCTGTCTTTCGAATACCTGCCTACTGCAAAGGGGAATTACCTGCTGTTCAACGACTACCTCGCTTACCTGGACCCGGGCGGTGTGTATACAGACAAGAAGCCATTGCGCTATCTCACAGAAGCCAATGCGGTATGTTACAATGCTGCCGGCGAAAGATTGTTCCTGTTCGGCACACCGGAAACTTACAAAGGATACTATTGCATGCTGGGCGCCAGCGATTACAGGCAGGAGAAAAGTCAGTATGCAACGATTTTGATCACGCGCAAAGGAGAAACGCGGCAGGCAAATATTGCCTGGGTGCAGTTCTAAAATAATGCGAACAAAAAGGCCGCTCAATGACGAGCGGCCTTTTGCCCTTTTACGATGCTTTCCCTATTTATTCACCGTTTAACTACGATAGGATCTTTTAGTATTCTATATATTTTGTAAGCGTGGCATGCAACGCTTTGAACTCAATTGGTTTTACGAGATATTCATTCGCCCCTGCATTCATCATCTCTTCACTGGCCTCATTAAAGGCATCTCCACTCGCGATAATAACAGGCACATTCTTCAACACATCGTCTTCCCGGATATGTGTCAGCGTATCCTTCCCACTCATTCCCGGAATATGGGCATCAAGTATAATAATATCCGGCTTGGAAGCCCGGCCTAACAGCATCCCTTCCATACCATCGCCGGCGACTGTAACCCTGCTTCCCAGGCTACACAGGAAACGCGTCAGTATCATCTGACTCATTTTATCGTCTTCAATGATCAGGATACTTGTCTCGTTCAGGTTGAGCATTCTTTCCGGCCATTCCTTTCCATCTTTGCCCGGCAAAGCCATCGTCTCTTCCAGCGGCAGGCAGACTGTGAATGTGGTACCTACCCCTTTTTTGCTGGCCACTTCAATGGTACCTCCCATGGCTTCCGCCAGGTGACGGGTTATGTGCAGTCCCAGACCGGTACCTTCCAGGAAGATATTACGCTCCGATACAAAGGCGTCGAAAATAGTCGCCAGCCGGTCCTCGCTGATTCCGTCTCCCTGATCAGCTACGGTAATGTACCACCTGTCAGCCTTCAGGAAAATATGAATGGTCACATTGCTCTCACTGGCGGTAAACTTAATCGCATTCGACAGCAGGTTATTGAGCATCTTGGTCAGCAGCAGCTTATCGACCATGAGGAATTCAGGCATTTCTTCGGCAATGTTATACCGGATCCGGACCATTTTAATACCTGCAATATATTGGTGAATGTTCACCGCATTGAGCAGCCATTCCCTGATATCCAGGGAAGTGTTCTGGGCAGTGTCTGCCTTGCCCGCTTCGATGCGTGAAAACTCCAGTACATTATTAATGATCTCCCGCGTATTAAAACTGGCAGCATACAGGTGATCTGCCAGTTGGCGGATAGGAGCGAGGTTCCGGTCCTTCGCTACCTTGAGCTGTAAAAGTTGACTGATGCCGAAGATCGCATTCAGTGGGGTACGGATTTCATGACTGGTTTCGCGCACAAATACCGTTTTTGCATCGGTTGCCCGGGCAAGTTTTGCCGTAAGTTCTTCCAGGTCCGCGTTGTGCAATCTTACTGTTTCCAGCATTTCCTGCACACGCAACATTTCCCGGTTACGCAGGCGGTCTTCATTCCTGACATAAAAAGAAAATACCAGCAGATCAAGGATCAGGATGCCGGGGATAGTCAGCCAGCGGATCACAAATTCTGTTGGAAAAGAATTGGTAATATCCAGCACTGGTGGATAGAACCCAAAGTACATATTGATTTCACCTGCTAAAAAAGAACCGATGGTAATTGCAATGGTGATCCTTCGCAGTGAAGGTGTCTGGAAAAGTAGTAATGATAAGCCAATCAGAAAAATAAACAGTAAATGGATTTCTGTGACCCGGCCCATTATGGCGCTGTAGTATTGGATGGTCACATTGTTAACGATGATCAGTAGCATGCTGGCGAGGGTATGTTTTCCACCCCCGTTCAGGCCAATGATACAAAAAAAGGCGGCGGCTTTAAGGAAAGCCGGCCATACAAAGATCTGGTTTCCGATCAGGTAGTGACAGCACAGACTGAAGGATAAGCACATAACAGCACAAATCAGACACAGTGTGTTCACAATTCGTATGGTTCGTTGTGTGTCTTCAACCTCCTGCAATGAAGTGCCCTTCACGTTACTGCAGCCAGTAGTAACGATGCGTTGTAGTAGGTTCATGTACCGATATTTAAATTTAGCGGAACATAACATGTCATAGATTTAATAACAAGTTCCCGGCTTGTACAAAAAATCCAATCGATGCGATGGTATCAGAGTAAAGAAGCAGGCAATGAGCTGAAAATAGTCAATATTTGGGGCGGATAGCTACATTTCCCTGAACGATTTAAGTAATAAAAGGCCCCCCTTTGTCATGTTTATTCATGGCGATTTGTTTTGTGATAACGGGTAGTTTTCGCGTAGAGTTGGTGTATGCACCGGAACTTCCCTTTGCAAACTAAGGTACCGGGTGAAAGGGGCACATACGGATAAAACTCATACAGAATGCTACGTTGATATAGAATTTTATGATAACGAAATATGAGGACAGCTTGCTTGTGTGATCAGCTAAAAAATTAACAGTTGATGACGCAAAATAGTTCAATTGTAACAGGAAATTGTTAATGGGGGGTTAATGGGGGGAAAAAATATGGTGGAACATTTAAAAAATGATCCACCATGTTAATATGAGAGGTTGACTATTCCGGGGGTTAATTAGAATTATACCACATTCCACCAATTACCATTATCCTCTTTTGCCGGAGGCGTATTGTTGCCACCATTATTATTCCCAGGTGTACCCGCCGCATTATTACCTGTCGCATTTCCCCCTTTTAACGCTGCCCCGGTCATCATCGCCCGTGCCTGCGCCTTAATATCATCCCTATTCAACAACAGCTTAATCCTATCTTTCAGCTGCCGCCCGGTTTCCGGCTTCACCATTGCCACATAATTAGCAAAACCTTCTATACTGCTGATAATATTTCCATTACCCCACTGCTTATTTTGTAACCCGGTTTTATCTATCTGATGCAGCAAAGCCCGGAATTTACGCAAGGTCTCCCTGTCCAGGCTCAGTTTCTCATTTACCACAATTCCAGTTACTTCCCTTTTATCTCCTTTACGCATCACTTTCAACTTATCAGGGTGCAGCTGGAAGCCTTCTTCTTTTACTACCTGCTTCACCGACCAAAGCAACTGCCCAATCTTATCAGCAGGTTCCCCTTTGGTAGAAAAAGTCATATCATCTGCATACCTGGAATAAGTGTAGCCAAATTTCTTTGCCAGCCCTTCAAATCGTTTATCCAGCCCATAACAAATCAGGTTGGTAATAGCTGGGCTACCCGGTGCCCCCTGTGGTAGGTGGCGGGGTGTATTGGCTACATAGTATTCCTTACCATCCAGTGCTACCTGGTCTACCTCCGGTTCAGTACACAGCAGGCCCAGAATGGTCGCCAGTTGTTCGCTGTAGCCCAGTTTGACAAAGAGCCCTTTGACACGTTTATATTCAATCGATGGAAAAAAGTCTTTCAGGTCGATATTCACCACTACATCCTGACCTACGTGATTATTGGCGTTAGTCACGATAGACTTACCTGGTACAAAACCATGAGCGGCGTTGCTGTTAGGCACTTTATATAGGATATTCTCCAGCACCCAGTATTGCGCCGCTTTTAACTGTGGCATAGGAGCGGAGATCAACCTGCGGCCGCCTGACTTTTTAGGCAGGTAAAAGCGTTTATAATGGGAGATGGTCCCTACTTTCCTGTCAAATGCCAGGAAGCGAAGCTTGCCAAGGGTGATCCCCATGGCAGCGGCTAACTGCACCGCATCATGTAATAAGGGGAGTCCGAAGCGTTGTAGCTGGTCGGGATTTGAAGTGGTTTTATTTAAGCCGGCAGATACCTCTTCGCCGAGGTAGACGATAGATTTTGCTTTTTCTTCCGCCCAGGCAGCAGCACGCTGCAGGCGTTTTTCTTCATTCCGTTTTTTTGTTTCCGCACGTTTAGCTTTTGCAGCAGCCATGCGTGCTTTACGCATGTCCGTGAGGACTTGTTGTTTATTTCTATATCGGGCTTGTTCGCTGAGGAGGGTATTCAGTTCTCTCCGGAGCTCACCTTCTTTACGAATAAATGTTTCGGGTACGTTAGGTACCTGTTCATTTTTCGCCCAGAAGCCAAGGCGGACCATTTCTTCCAGAATTACTTCTTCTTTTGAGGAAGCACGGATTTTATCATATAATTCTTGACGGGTCAAACCTGCTGACATATTCCAGTTCAGATAAAAATGATGAATGAATGGAAGCAGGGGAGAGGCAGAAAAAGCAGAAGAAAAGAGAAGAAGTTGACCGAGACGTAGCACCCAGCTACTAATCCTACCGGCATAGCTCAATTTATAAAGAGGAAATGGCCTTCGTGCAAGCCTTTGACTAAATCAATCAACTCCAGGGAGGGGCGTACTATAGTGTAATTTAGGGCCCCTGGGGCGTGTACTGTAAATTGCACTATAGTACGCCCCTCCCAAAGTAAAGATTGCATTTAGTGAAGCATGTATAGTCATGTTACCTGAATGACGAAACATCATTCGTCCCTTTTACGGGCGCAAGTGCAATCATTTCCTCTTTATAAAGAACTTTATTTTTCTGAAAGAGCATCCATTTTTGGAGATGAATTATTCTCTTTCATTACGGGATTAAAGATACATCTTTTCTTCAAATTTCTGCTATCCCCTGCTACTTTTTTTTATACTTTTTGTTTTTCCTCTTCGTACGCCATACGCAGTGCCAGCATATGTTCGCAAGGACCTTTGTGTAACTTATTCATTTGGTAATGATTACAATCACAATGAGCGGTCGACATGCGTTCATCCCCATCGATGACTATAACGGGGTGGTACGAACGATTCCTGGATGCAATCACACCTTCCAGTTGTACTCCTACGCCCGGAAGCTCCTTAGCGGTGAACTTCACACTGCCTGCAAGCCTGGTAGCAGCAGCTTCCGCCGGATTGGAGAAGCGTAACTGATCTAACGGCAATGGATCGCGGCTCAGCTCACGCAGGCGATAAAAACCGGAATGTAAATCATAGATCGCTTTCCCTGCTTGTGTATACATTCCCAACGCCGCCAGCACAGCCGATCTTGTAGTACCTGTACGGGCAGCTATCTGCTCTGGTGTACCAAACCAATGTTGTTTCAGATCGCCATAAATCACCTGCTTTGTCGCATCATCTACTGTACCTCTTGGCGCCATAAGGTCAAATTGTCCGCAACGTGACCAGTCATTCGCCGTCCACCCTGACAATCCCAGCGTAAATTGCATATCGCCCAGATCCGCAATGTAGAATGATGGTAAACCATTACCTGTCAGGTGTACGGTAAATTTCTTTGCTACCGGGATCAGTCTTTCTAATATTAAGAGACGCCGACGTCCCCAGATCCGGATCTCCTTACGCTGGGCACCGGTATATACCGACCTTGCACATACGATTTCCGTACCCCATGGATCAAAGATCGCTTTTACAGGTTGCCCGGGTTCCAACTGAAAACGAATGGAACGCGGTCCTTTCTTTTCTTTGAAACGGCGCAGCTGTTGGCAGAAGTTGTACACGTCCATCGGATGCAGATCGAAGCTGGCAGCCGGCAATGTCATTGCTGAACTAACCTGCAAGAAGCCTCTCACCCAACTATCCGGCAAGTCTATCTTCACTTCTTTAAAGAGTTCTTCCTTTGTCGTCTGCACCGCAAATCCCGAAGGATCTACTGTAAAAGTAGTTTCCTTGTAATCACGTATTTTCTGGAACTCATTATAGAGGTTCGCGGAATAGTCAATGTTGGTAGTACCACATTCAAATTCGTTGACCTCTTTGAATACATTATAACTCGCACTCAGTTTGCCGTAGGCAGATTCGTCCTGGCTAAAGCACTCGAAAAAGATCTCGTCCGGATGTACACTGATCACAGGATCCAGTACAAACCAGGCATCTTTGTCTTTCTGATACAGGTAATCGAAATAAGTACGGCGGGCTTTGTAGTAAGGCGCCATCAGTTTATCTCGCTCCGCGTTCACCGTATGCAGCTCTTCACGAATGAGTTTAATTTTTTCCTGCGCAGCTGCTGCATTGTACTGGCCCATGAATTCCGCCAGCCATACAGCTTCCTGCTGTGCAGCCCATTCTTTATACTCCGTTTTATCTTTAGGCTTGAATCGCAGGTCGGATACGACTACATCATGTAGTGCAGAAATAGCTTCCCTGAAGGCCAGCTTTTTGTGCAGCTTTCCGTTAAAGAAAGTCGGCTCACGTCTGGTATCCGGTGAGAATGAAATTCCTGCTGATGTAGCATTGCTATATACCTGCGTACTGCCGCTATATCTATAATTGAATAACATGTGATCAGGGTTTAAGATGAATGCTCAGGAATAGCAATGAATTGAACCGGCAGCGTAATATCCGGGTACTGCTGGTGAATATTGCGCATGATCTGGATACAACGGGCTTTGTCGCCAATAGCCACGGTGGCAGAAATATGTGCAATGATGCCTGCAATGTATTGCGCTGCTGCAGCAGATTTCAGGGATTCCTGTGCCAGGAAAGCGAATATGCGTTCTTTGGCCACCCTTGCTTTATTTACCCTGCTCAGTACAGAACGGAAATAAAATTCCAGTTCCTGCAGGCGCGCCAGGTCACCGGCAGCATATTGTGCCAGGTAGTTGGTGGCGAATGTCTGCATGTTTACACCCGGGTGCTGACTGAGTTTCAGGAGGTAGGTGAGACCATCTTCGGCTTTGAAGAATTTGGTCAGCAACTCCCTGCCGAATGCCTGTACGATGGGTAGTACACTATCCGCAATGGCTACCAGTGTTTCCGGTGACCAGTCTTCATCCCTGAATTGTGTACGGAAATACTGCATGGCGAAAGCCCGGGTATCGTCCCATTTCGCATCCAGCAGACCAATTGCATCATCTCTTTCATAACGGATACGTGCTACCTGTTGCTCATAGAAACGCCAGCACCATTCACGTACTTCTCTTAGTTCATGACTACCTGTGGCAATCACCTGTTTAAGCGTGAGTTCAGCAGGTGGAATATATTTTTCCAGTACCAGTACACCAAATGCCTGAGTAGCACGGTAGTTGGAATAAGTGAGGCGTAAAGCAGTCGCTTTGTCAATGTCGTGCAGGTGACCTACCAGTTCATTGCCGAGGATGTTGGCGATGTCATTGTGCAGGCCTTCAGACGTTTCCCTGCGCATGAGCAAAGGCACCAGTTCATTCACCAGCCATACAGCGAGGTCATTGTATACCTTTGCCAACCGGGCCAGTATAGGGCGGATACCCTGACGAACATCAGCGTAAGAAGCGATGCAGGTTTGCAATAACAAAGCAGGACGGGCAAGGAGTTCTTCATTGCTCAGACTGCCTAAGATGGCGATACCACCTTCTCTTACCGGCTGGTAAGCATTTTCAAGAATACCGACGATGATCTCATCAGGTATTTGTTGCAAAGGCTGTTTCTTCAGCAACAACAGGCGAACACCAAATGCTTCTGCCGGCGGAATACCTGATTTCAACAGGTCTTCCACCACCTTGGCATCCACTTCCTCCAGTGCTGCCACCAGGTATTGTTCCAGGACGCGGCATCCCCTGGTAAGCAGATTGTATACCGCCTCATTGGGCGCACGTTGTGAAAGCAATACACCGACAGCTCTGCCTATTACCACACGGGCCTTATCCAGTGGCAGTAGCGTGGTGCTCAGGCGGTCTATCGCTATTTGCCTTACCTCGTCGTATGCGGCGAAGATCAGTGCTGCAACGAATTCCGTATCCTGGAAGCAGAATTCCAGGTTTTGTTTGATCCATTCTATACCTAAGTCTCTCGCTTCTTTCAGCGGACTGTTTATCAGCGCTACAAAGAGCGGGAGGGAAGGTGCGGAAGGATTGTATTTTTCTTTTGCCAGTTCCAGACCGAATTGCTGCGGAATGGGGTATGGATTGATGAGCAATCCACCTATTACATTGGCATCAATTTTTTCTTTGATAGCGGCAAATTGTTCACTCGCCTGCAACTCTTCGTATGCAAACGCATGCACTTCTTCCAGCCGCCCACTGATGAGCAGTTGCAGGAATGCCTGTGGTAGTTGATGCCAGAGCGGACGGAAAGGGATATTGCTATGTGGCTCTTCTTTCACCACCTTTTCAACAGACATCTTCGGCTGCCCGTCATCCTCCTTTTTAGGCGATTTAAAGAGGTTGCCCAGCTGGTTGAGGAAGCCTTCTTTTTTAGGGCTTTCTTCTTTTTTCTCCGTATTATTTTCTTCCCGCGAAGTATCCTTATCCCTGTATTGGTAGTAAGTACCACCGCCTTCCAGGTATAATTCAGGATCGTTCCCTCTTAGTATATAATTGAGATATACTGCCGTACGGTTAGCCGGATACCGGATTTCACGCGAAATATACCGGCGGGTAGTATAATCGTAGGTATCATACTTGTTGGTATACGCTTTCTGGTTATATCGCTGCTGATCGTATTGCAGGAGCAATGCAGTCGCCAGTTTTACGTATTCTATATCGTTACGTTGTCCCAGTTCTTTCAGGTGGCGCAGTGTCCTGTTCCTGAAATGACGACGGGTACGGTTGGAATAAGCGATGCGGCTCAGCGGCTTTTTCAGCTCAGGCGATGGTTTGCCCTGGCTGGTGAACATATGTTGTTCTCTTTCAAAGCGCACGGAGAAGAGTGCCGTCAACCCATGATCATCCCGCAGTTCCGCCTGTTTGTACAAGTGACGGATATGCCGGAAGTAAGATGGACGTAAGGGTAAAGCCGCGAATAACGAATGCAGCAGTTGTCGTACAGGCATGTTGTCCGCCGCTACGATATACAGGTCTTCCAGCAACTGGTAAGTAGGCTCATTGAGTTGCATCACTTTCAAATCCAGCAACTGTGTGAGTGCCTGCATATTCTGTGTACGAATTGCATCCTGGAACTCCGCGGGCAGGGCTTGCAGCGATCGGTTTATGAAGGCAGTCCGTTCTTCGCCAGACAGCAGTTGCAGCACTGCATTGGCAGCCATCTGCCGCAGGTATTGCGGATACGTGCTATTGTCAATGTAGGCGCTGACTAAAGAAACAGCAGCGGGATCTCCACATCTGCCCAGTGCCCAGATAGCAGCATAACGCTGCATGGCGTTGCCTTTCTCAATCAGGCGCAGGATAACAGGAGCGGCGGCACGAATTTTCAATTCACCGGCAGCCCAGATCACGCGGGAAGTGGTCCACTTCGTTTTAAAGGATTGTTTGCCGGTCACGGCATCGTCCAGTCTTGTCAGGATTGCTTTGTGTGCGGGATCAGTGACATCGTCAACAGAAACACCGGTATACGCGGTAGTAGCGACGCCATCGCCCTCTCCGGTATACCCTTTGCTACGTTTTTCCTTTTCCAATGCATCGAAAATAGCAGTAGCCTCCACCAGGGTAACGGGGGTGGCAGTTTTACTACCTTCTTTAAGTGCAGCTCCCCGCTTGCCATAGCGGAAGTTCACAATGTATTGTCCGGGGCCAGTTTCACATAGGTCTATTTCGTAAGTTTTGTCAGATGTCCCCTCCTTGAAGTAAAGCACGGTTTGCTTAACAAATCTCATGAGCTAACAACAATTTATATATATAACTGCGGCAAAATAAATATTTATTTTCATAAATTAAAGATTCTCCGTTAATTTCCATTTCCTACAAATCCATTTTGATATGAAAAAACACGTTTGCCTGCTGGTTTGCTGCATGATGATCATGCACTTGTATGCACAGGCACAAAATTCAATCATTAAAAATAATGACCCACATATTCATTACATGGGCCGTGTTGTTCAGACGGATAATAGTGCACAGTTGTCCTGGTCGGCAACGACGGTCAGCATAAATTTTAAGGGAACAGGGGTGATGGTGAAGCTGAAAGATGAGCGGGGAGATAACTATTACAATGTAGTGCTGGATGGGAAGGTGATCAGCAAATTACAGCCGGATAGCACCTTGCGTGTGTATACGCTGGTGAGTGGGTTGAAGAATGGAAATCATACGCTGGAGCTATTTAAGCGTACGGAATGGGCGATGGGGAAGACGTGGTTGTATAGTTTCGAGGTCACAGGTACGTTACTGCCAGCACCGGTTACTAAAAAAAGGAAGATTGAATTCTATGGCAACTCTATTACCTGTGGGTATGCGGTAGAAGATAGTAGTGGGAAGGATAGAGGGACGGCACCTTATGAGAATGCATATGTTAGTTATGCATCGCTGACAGCGAGACATTTTAATGCGGAATATCATATTGTGGCGAAGAGTGGTATAGGAGTCCTTATTAGTTGGTTTCCTTTGATAATGCCGGAGATGTACGACAGGGCAGATGCTACGGATGCTGGAAGCAAGTGGGATTTCAGTAATTATTCGCCGGATTTGATTGTGATTAATTTATTTCAGAATGATAGTTGGCTGGTGATGAAGCCGGAGCATGAGCAATTCAAAGCGAAGTTCGGCGATAAGGCACCGGATGGTAAGACCATTGTAGCTGCTTATAGTGATCTGGTGAAGAAGATTCGTGCGAAGCATCCGAAGGCGCGGATTATTTGTGCATTGGGTAATATGGATGCAACGAGAAAAGGGTCTGCATGGCCGGGGTATATAAAGGAAGCAGTGGCTGGATTGCATGATGCGAAGATCACCACCTGCTTTTTCCCTTATAAAGACACGCCGGGGCATCCAAATGCCAAAGAGCAGGAGGCGATGGCTAAGCAGCTGATAGCGTATATCAGTAAGAATGTAAAGTGGTGATAATTTGGGCACATAGAATAGTATGAGCGTTATTTTATTGCTCCTACTATTCTATGTCGCTATATTGCAATAATATTGGTATCCGCGTGTTCCTCATCCGCGTAAATTACCTTACAAGCATCGTTGCTCCTTTTATTATTTTCGGTGTATCCCCCTTCAACTCATACTCGCACATCCACACATACGCCCCTACATTTGCATGATGATTTTTATAATACCCATCCCATCCCTGATTTATTTGATTAGTCTGATACACCATCGTTCCCCAACGATCAAAAACGCTGAATAAAAACTTATTTACCCTGCCTAACACCACTGGTCGGAGAACATCATTTTTCCCATCATTATTAGGACTAAAAGCACTAGGCACAAACACACCCCATCCACAATCTTTAGTGCCAATAACCACTGCATCACTGCCCTGGCATCCATATTGATCAGTTACATCCAGCGTATACATCCCTGCACTTTCCGTGTGCAGTACGCTGGATGAACTGCCATTACTCCAACGATACGTCCGGAAATAAGCAGGTGCATAAATATCAATCTCACCTCTCAGACACATCAGGGTATCTGATACCAGGAAATCATGTGGTGCAGTCTTAATGCTAAGGATCTGACTGGTATCAGTCGCAGTACAATTATTACTACCAGTAACAAGCACCCACCATTTCCCTGTTGTATTAACCGTAATATTGGGTGTAGTTGCTCCTGTACTCCAGAGATAACTAATACCTCCATTGCCTGCATCCAGTATCCTTTCCGTGCCTTCGCAAATGAACGTTTCTTTCAATAAAGATACCGTTGGCGCAGGTAATATTGCCCGTAATTCAAAGGTATCTTTACTTACACAGCCATTTATATCCATAGCAGCCGCGATATAAGTACCCGGACTTGAAACGGTCACCGCATAACCACTAAGGCCATTTGACCACGAGAGGTCAGTGAAATCACTATTTACATTCAGCGAAACGCTTTGCCCCGGACAAATGGAAGTCGCTTCCGGTAAATTCATGCTAACAGGCGGAATGATCCCTATTTTCAACGTATCGGCAAAAGTACAGCCCTGGCCTCTTGTGCCGGATAAAATATAAGTTGTATCCAGTGCAGGGAAAAGTATAGCCTGCGTGGCAAGATCTGTTTTGTTGTAAGATGTATTCCAGGTCAGGTTTTGGAAACCCGTAGGAATGTTAATGGTAACGGTGGTTTCAGCGCATTTCAGCATATCCGGTCCCAGGCTGAATGGATGATTACCCCCATCAGAAACGATGATAGCACTGGTGTTTTCATCATTACAGGCATCAGTGACCTTTACAGTGTACGTGCCAGGTGAATTGATAATGAGTTGCTGGTTGCTACTGCCATTATTCCATTCGTAGCTGGCAAAGCCATTTCCCGCATCCAGCGTGAATGTCTTACCCTGACATAATTCAAAATCTTCGCCAAGATCGAGCTCATTTGCAGGTCTGGCAATTTCCACTGCTTTGATAACCGGGATTATCTGACAACCACCATCCAGCAACGCTGTAACTGAGGTATTTCCCTGTTTCAGGAATTTGACGGTAACGTCATTGGCTGACTGCGAAATGATAGTTGCATATTCAGCAGCTACTTTCCACGTGAGTGGTGTCGTACAGGGGCTGCTTCTGACCACCTGATAGGTATAGGTCTGTTGCAGATCGCATATTTTATCAGGCCCACTTACAGTAGCATTGGTACACACATTGGTGGTAGCACAGGATGGGTAGCTGAGCGTCGGACTTTCATAAAGCGTGATGCTTTTATTTGTAATCGTCATTACAGCTGCAGAAACACCTGTTACAGTGGTCACATCTTCTGTCATGGTAAGTGGTGAAGTAGTAGCGCTGCCGGAAGAAACTGTTATTGGCTGGCTCACGCAATCTCCGGAGGCATTTTCAATTTCCCCGTCACTGGTAATCCGCATGACAAAAGCTTCATTTGCAGGTTCTTTCACCTGGTTCAATTTCTCCTGATTACCGGTAATAATGCATCCCGTTCCATCCTGTCTCAGACTGGATACGATACGCTTATTCAGATTTGTAAAATTTCGTTGCCAGATGTTAGTACCATCTGGTTTAAACTTGCTTACATAGATACCTGCGGTGCCATTCACGGTGGCATCATGTGCAAGGATTAAGTTGTTATCAATCGTTTTGGTAAAAGTATTGGAGGCCGCAGCAGAGGTGAGTAGTGGTGCGCTGAGATAAAACCCACCCAGTTGCTTTCCGGTTTTGGCATCCAGTTTCAGTACGGCGGCATTGGTTTGTGTTTTATAGAATGCAAGTCCGACATAGAGGGAATCCTCAATAGCTTCCATACCCAGTACACCCAGTGCAGTGGCGGATACATAATATTCTTTGGACCACAAATAACTTCCATCGGTACCGCTTAACTTCACTACTTCAAGGCGGGTCTGGGTATAATCGCTCATGTCGAGGCAGAGATAAATACTACCATTGTCATATTGCATGAACTGGATGTTTTTATTCCATCTATCGTTGATGAGTTGTTTCTGCCAGAGGAGGTCACCGGCGGCATTAAACCTCAGTATCTTATTGATATCACTACTGTAGCCGGAATTACCAGCCATGATAAAGCCGCCATCAGAGGTTGGAGCAGTGAATGAATTGCCCACGGTATATGCGTATTCAGCCATTCGTTTGCTCCATAGCAGGTTCCCTGCGTTGTCGATTTTCATTAGGAATAATGAATCATAAACGGAATGATCTATGGTCACCTGACTATAGCCTGACACGACCAGATTATTATCGGCGGTTTTAATGATTTTAGTGATTACATCATAACCATCTTCAGTACTTTTTGAATCAAACTGTTTCGCCCAGCGCACATTTCCTCCGGGTTTTAATTTCACCAGCTGTGAGCGGAAGGTCCAGTAATATCTTCTGGAACCTATGGTAATAATGTCTCCATCGCTGGCTCTTACAGCATCTGATATTGAAACACTAAAGGATTCTTTAACGGAACTAAGCATGGACGTGGTGCAGTTATCTCCATTATCAACAGGAGGGGCAGGAATACATGTTTGTCCGGTACAATTATTAAAGATGTAAATATGCAGGTTATCGACGGTAATAGTCGGTGTGGTGGTGATGGACGTTTGATTACTAACGGACGTCCATGTAAATGATGTTCCTGTGATGTTATCACTGCCACCGCCATCACCGCCATCAGAACCGTTGGCACAGGAACCAGCGATACCAGCAAGGTCGGTTTTCATCAGGAAAATGCTATTCCCAAGGAATTTGGCCCGCCCTGCTACGACGTACCCATAATTCGCCGTGAGGTCTATGCTGTTAAAATCGCTTCCTGAATAGGCATAATTCGGGGAGTAATTTCTGCTCCATTCCTTATGTCCTTCTTTTTCTACCTTACCGATGGTTGGGAATTCAAAATGTTCGGGGTAGTTATTGATGAAGATATAACCATCGTTTAAAGCGGTTGGTTTTACCTGCAGATTTGTCATGGGGTAGATGGCGCCGAAACCAACGGGCACCTGTTGAACAAGGAAGTTGTTATCATTAATGTCGGATTTAATAATTTCAAGGGCTTCGCTGGAGTAGCCACCGGAAGTGGGGGTGAGGTACATTTTTATACCCCAGGTATAACCACCGG
>Ga0182005_1000089_pt1 | contig 68648 bp, 70 predicted proteins | sample Sormic07211103_1_FD_123021 | JGI IMG/M metagenome (GOLD analysis project Ga0182005, IMG submission 123021) | Rhizosphere microbial communities from Sorghum bicolor, Mead, Nebraska, USA - 072115-103_1 MetaG | ecosystem: Host-associated > Plants > Roots > Rhizosphere | place: USA: Nebraska... | reverse complement strand
TGTATACAGCACCTGGAAATGGGCCGACTTACAAGCCAAAACCAGTGGACAACCCGTATACAGGTATGTATTCTCCCGTATCCGCCCGGCCATGACACCTAAAATGGGCAATGCAACTCCTGGCCTTGCCGGAGGTGTACAAAAAGGGGGCAAGGATAAACCCGTACCTCCTAAGTACCCCGCCGTGGGAGCCGGTCACGCCTCTGAAATTGAATATGCCCTGGGCAACCTTTATAGCAATAAAGTATATGCCTGGACACCCGATGACTACAAGGTATCCGCAACCATGCTGGACTACTTTGCCAATTTCATCAAAACCGGCAACCCCAATGGCAACGGCCTACCGCAGTGGGAACCCATCACCAGAGATAGTAAGAGAATCAACTATATGGATATTAATGTAAAGAGTGAACAGAAAGAAGAAACCGACAGAGCAAGGTATCTTTTCCTCGATAAGATTTACATGAAATAAAAAAAGGAGGTTGTCTGAAAAGTAAATTTTTACCTGAAGAATTATTTGCACAAACGAATTTCGAAGGTTACAGATTGCTTTTGAGACAACCTCTTTTATCTTCGCGCAATGAAATTCCGCTACCTGCTTCCCTTCTTTGGAATCCTCATAGCCTGTGGACATACTTCCAATCCTCCGGAAGAAGTTTTCTCATTCGATTATGAACTGCTGGAAAACCTGTACCATCAGAGCGATTCTGTCATTGTACACGGCGATACCGTGGAAACGATCAACTATGCTTTGGACACTACAGCCATCCAGACAGGCATTTTTGCCTATATGCAGCACGATTTCGAGATCTATGCACCTCCAAAGCTGATTATCCTCACAAGAAGGGCACAAGCCCTAAAAAGCCAGGGAAAAGACGCTACAGATGCTTTTAGGGAAATAGCAGCAGCCTATCCTGCAGAACTGGAAGAACGTCTTTACGAGACCACTGACATGAACGATTACCTCCAGATTTCAGTCAATACTGCCATGCTAGGGGCTTACGCCAATGAACAACTTCATAATATTGATGCTGCCATCAACATATTAAAGCCACAATTGGATAATGTGGAGTCCTGGAGCTCAAGAGTTCACGAAATGTATATCAGGCTATGTGTGGAACGTTATGGAAAGCAAAAGGTTATACAGGAGCTGGAAAACTGTAAAACTACGCTTCAGCATACAGATACACAGCCAGAAATAGCTGAATGGGCCGTTACTGTTTTCGGCGCCAGAATAGGGGATACAGGCATGAACGGCATGGACCCGAAAGAGGCACTTGCCTCCGTGGAAGAAATAGTGGTCAACGATATCTGTAAACTGGTGAAATAACTCAGGCGTCCTCAAACAATGTTCCTTTCAGCCAATAACCATATCCTTCTATAGCTGCCCATAATTCCCTCTTTAAGCGTAAAAATTCTTTTGTATCAATCTCTCCGTTTAATCGCCTTTCCTCAAGCGCTTCCATCTCCAGTTTCTTTTGTTCACGCTTTTTAACATATTCAAACAACTCTGCATCCTTTTTTCTTTGCTCAATGTATTTCTCACTTTTCCATAAGGGATTAGGCTGATCGGTAATTCTCTCCAGTGTATATTCACCTCTTTCTGCACCTATAAATTTACGGTATTGTAATGTGGGTTGCTGTCGTACAAATTGCTCATACCCGTCACAGAAAAATGAGATATCGCCTATCTGTGTTACAATTGTATAGTGGTCTCCATCCCGCTCTATATAATCGATCTCAAATCCATATCTGGTAATCCTCACTACATCCAAATCGAACTTTAATTCCCTGATTTGCTTAAAAACAAGCGTACAGGGAGATATCCAGAAAGTATACTTCCCACCTTTTACCTCCGGTTCATTCCTTTTAAAAATATAATCAATATCCAATTCCAGATCCCCGGTCATAGCCATCTCGTATATCAGCACATCATGCCACCCCATTTGTTCAAAATCTGCCTCGGCCCAAATGGACTTTTCTAATGTATATTCCATGCTGTATATTACATAAAAATTAACCCTTTGATCAAAATATTACTTGCCCGGCCTTATCACCTGTTTTTGCTGATAGCAATTGTTTTATTTGCATTATCTTTTTTTCACTTAAGGGGCAGTATAAACTTCCATTATTATGATACCTATTACATCATAAACGGATCTCCTTTATACCACCTCCTGGCTGCATTCTTCCTCTTTTTCTGGTTGATCTATCTATTCATTTATCCATCCTTATATTGCAATGCACTGATATGGGTACATCTTATATTGACCATCATATCCATTATTGCAATCTTTCTATACGCCAATTACGAATTGGTTAACGCTGAAAACTTTAACAGTTATCTACTGTTAGGGAAAATACTGACAGGTGCTCTTTTTGCTATTCATCTTTTATACCTGGTCAATCTGGTAGCAGGACGAATAAAGTATGCCAAAACCGAAGAAACAAAAAAAGGCAACCATCACTGATTGCCTTTTTTTATTGGATTTGATTCGTCTGTTATCCTTTGATAAATTCTAAGATATCCTTATTAATTGTAGCCGCTTCTGTAGTAGGCATGCCATGTGGGAAACCCGGATATGTAATCAGCTTACCATTCTTCAGCAGTTTTGCTGCAGCCAGTGCAGTCGTCTTGTAAGGTACGATCTGATCATCTTCACCATGCAATACCAGTACAGGCACTTCTACTGCTTTCAGATCTTCTGTAAAATCAGTCTCAGAGAAAGCCTTGATACAGTCATAATGAGCCTTGATACCACCCATCATACCCTGACGCCACCAATTATCTTTCACACCTTGTTTTACATTTGCACCTTCGCGGTTGTAACCAAAGAATGCAGTTGGGAAATCATGGAAATATTGTGCTCTGTCAGTACCAGTACCTTTACGGATTTCATCGAATACTTCCAATGGAATACCATCAGGATTATTCGCATTCTTTACCATGATAGGTGTTACAGCGCTGATCAATACAGCTTTCGCTACACGACCATTACCACCATGCTTTGCAACATAACGGATTACTTCACCACCACCTGTTGAGTGACCAATATGAATCGCATCTTTCAGATTCAGGGCTTTAGTCAGTTCTGCCACGTCTGCAACATAAGTATCCATTTCATTGCCGGTAGCTGTCTGTGTAGAACGGCCATGGCCTCTACGGTCATGTGCAATTACTCTGTAACCTTTTTCCAGGAAGAACATCATTTGTGCATCCCAGTCGTCAGAAGATAAAGGCCACCCATGATGAAATACGATAGGTTGTCCGGTTCCCCAATCTTTGTAATAAATCTCTGTACCGTCTTTAACTATAATCTTACCCATATGCCAGTTTTGTTTAGAGTTTTGTGATAATTAAAGTTACTTCGATATTAGATTGATGGAAGCCCCAAGTAGCATGCCATATTATCGGTTTTCTTGTCCGATTCATAGCTTAGTCAGGAAATAAGCGGCACCCCTGTTGCCACAAAGACTGATATTATCATAAATGATAAAACCATATCCAATATCCCGCATCGTTTTAGGCCGAATACCTAACCCAAAACTATGAGGTGTTTTTTCCCAAAAAACCAGCGTTAATACTAATATTTCCTCTTGCGATTGAAGACCCAGCTATCTGACAGCTCCCAAAGCCGCAATGCCTGTTCAGGGTCAATGGCATATGGTCTCACACCGGTGAAAGTCGCGTCATGGGCAATTTCTGCTACCTTGCAATCCTCGCAATAAACCCCTCCAAGGTCATTCAATGAGGGTGAAGTAGCCGCCCAAACCTGGGTAGCCGCACCTTGTTCGGGGGTTTTAAATGTGGGATCAGCAGGGTTACCTTCTTTATCGATCCAGCCTTCATTGACCATCTCATCACTGGTTAAAAACCGCTGAAGTGGGGTGAAAATTTTGCCCGGGTGAAGGGAGAATGCTCTTATACCAACGTCTTTTCCTATTGTATCCAGGTGTACGGCAAACAATGCATTGGCTGTTTTGGATTGTCCATATGCCAACCACTTATCATAGTCAGCATGAAAATGGATATTATCCCAGCGAATACCGGATACATGGTGCCCGGCAGATGAAACGGACACGACTCTGCATCCCCCTTCCAGCGCAGGCCATAGATGGTTGATCAGGGCAAAATGTCCCAGGTGATTGACGGCAAATTGTGATTCCCAACCGTTCCCAATACGATTTTCCGGGCAAGCCATAATACCAGCACTGTTTATTACAATGTCAATATGCTTATAATTGAACAGGACGGTATTAGCAAATTCCTGCACGCTAATCATATCTGCCAGATCTAATCGCCCCACTTCAACATTTGATAACCTGCTTAAGGCATTTCTTGCTGCAGAAGCATCTCTGGCACCAACGATAATATGCGCGCCAGCTTTGGATAACGCCCGGCTGGATTCAAGCCCTAGTCCTGAATGGCCTCCGGTAATGACGACGGTTTTTCCATGTAAATCAATTTCTGCTAATACTTCACTAGCTGTTGAGTTTTTATTATACATAGTGAATCGTTATTATTGAAATCTAAATTACAATGGCCGAAGCAGATGATCTATATGCATTAGTCCAGAATACTCGATCAATCGTCCGGAATATTAGTTTATGGATACATTATCAGATGCCCTTGTCATACTCAAACTGCAAACCTTTTTCTCCGGAAGGTTAGATGCATGTAAGGAGTGGTAATAAATAATCGTCCTCAGAAGAAATGGACGGAGAAGATTCTGAGTGGAATCGCCGGTATGTCCTGCTCAGGGGTTGCGTTGAAATTCAAGCAGATCCTTGGCCTGCCTCCATTAGAATATCACTCACATTGGTAAATGTTTATGGCAGCGGAATACCTGAAAAGCACGATCCAAACATCGCGTAGATTGCGTTGGCTATTGGCTATGAGCCAGGAGGTTCTTTTAGTGGTTACAATTAAAAATTACGCCTTGTCCTCCTTCCTCCATTTCTCCCTTCTTTCCAATTCGGCTTCGCTTACTTCATTCGATACATACGAACCTATTCTCACTTCTCCATCCGGCACATACTTCGCCATAATAACCCCTGTTGGCGAAATCAATGAAGCTGTCATTTTCCATTGCTGCGGGGTCGTTCCTTCAGCAAACAACTTTTTCCCCTTTCCTAAAGTAAGTGGGTAAATCCATGTGTACAACACATCTACCAGTTGATTTTCAAATAACGTCTGTATCAGCCGACCGCTACCATGTACTAATAAATCCGGGCCATCCTGTTCTTTCAGTTTTTTCAGCTCGTTCACCACATCTTCGCTGATTAATGTCGTATGCTCCCACGAGGTATCTATAGGTGTGGTAGCTACTACAAACTTATTGATACGATTGAACTTCTCCCCAATAGGGTTATCCGCATTATAAGGCCAATAGGAGGCAAATATTTCATACGTCTTACGGCCCAGCAGCAGATCAAACGGTTCTGCCATGATCTTTCCCAACGCCTCTCTCGAAGGTTCATCTGAATACCCAAATTGCCACCCGCCCCAAATGAATCCATTGGTAGTGTCTTCCTGTGGGCCTCCTGGGGCTTGTAGTACGCCATCCATAGTCAGAAATGTGGTTACAATGATCTTTCTCATAACTTATATTTTTATTGATATAAAAGTAAATCTCTTCTTAAAACGAGATGGGGTAGGAGTACGACAATTATACTGGCAACTTGCGACAAAACAACTTTAACATTTTCGATAATTCTTATTTTTTAAATTGCGTGAGGGGATTAATCTGATAACAAAAGTGATGCTGATGCAGAGGTTATCCCGATAGCATGCGTTTGTTTCCTGTAATGCATTATTTCCCCATCACAGGTAGTATTTATTGTTTATTCCACGTAAATATTCAGTTCACGATAACCTATTACCATTTATGACCCATTTTCACCTTTTTCCCAGACTTCAACAAGTTGCATCCTTAGTTTGTTTTTGCCTGCTGGTTCTGTTTTCATTAACAGCTTCTGCCCAGATTAAATTCGTTATTAACGGCCGTATTGACAAGAGTGCAGGTCCAAATACAAAGAATAGTATCGCCGACGGAGACCTCATCGTTCTAAACTTTATCAACCTGGTCCGGAAAGATACTGTCAGTATAAAAAATGACTCTTTTCATATCGAAGGTGAAATACCATATCCTTCTGTTGCTATGATTGAATATAAATATGGTGGGCATTTAGTATTGTTGGATAGCAGCATCTACCAGTTTGATCTTACTTTGCAGAAAGTTGATAGCATGCACTGGCAGTACGAGGGAGAAATCATTACTAAATCGACTTTTTATAATACCTGGGAAAACTTTTATAACAACAAGGGTAAGTTGCTACAGGCGCGCAACCAACTAAACGAGGCAGGTCAAAAAACTGCCTATACAGACAGTACATTATATTATGGTCTTGCCATCAAAGCAGCTGACAAGAAAATAACAGCTTCCTACCATCAGTTTGCGGCTGATCATCCTAACAGCTACATCGCTGCCTACATTTTACAAGGGGCACCGGATTTCACGTATGCAAACTATATCGACGTCTACAATTCATTTTCCGACGAAATCAAAAATAGCTTCTACGGTAAGAACTTTTATAGCCGGATGCTAGCCACAAAAGACGATAAGAAGGGCGATCCGGTATCACAGTCCAGGACAGCTCCTGGTATTTTTCCTGTTACCAACACGATCGATACTGCATTGAATAAAATAACGCTGGATAACGTTTTTTTCAGTAAGTATAAATATACCCTGATTGAATTCTGGGCGAGTTGGTGTGGGCCTTGCAGGAGGGTGAATGAGACCCTGAAAAAGATGGCATCCACCTTTAAGGATAAAGATGTGAAGTTGGTAGGGTTTTCATTAGATCTGGCACCGGAGGCGTGGAAGATTGCTATGATTAATGATAAGTTGCCCTGGTTGCAGGTGAGTGATTTAAAGGCGGTGAATTCCCCTTTGGCGGAGTATTTGAAGCTGGAAGTGATTCCGGCAAATGTGCTGGTGGATAGGGAGGGGAAAATAGTGAGGACGAATATTTATGATGAGGAGTTGGAGAGGTTCTTGAAGGGGGTGGATTAACTATAAAAAAGGGAGGGTTACAGCAATGTAATCCTCCCTTTTTGCTTTATTTATCGAACAGGCAGCAATTTGTTTGAAATTACTCCTGCAAACAAATATGCATTGGCAAATAAAATCTAACCGCCACCTTCCTGCCATTCTGCATCCCTGGCTTCCATTTTGGCATCTCATTCAACAATCTAATGCCTTCTTTATCCAATAAAGAATAAGCTGACTCATTTTTATTCTGGATACACTTATTCAAAATATTCCCCGCTGTATCTATAACAAATGATAATCTAAGCGTCTCCTGACAATCATTCTGCTCCTTAGGATAATGGAGGTTAGTCATTAGGTATTTCCCCAGCTCCACATCTCCTCCGGGAAAGGTAGGGGGCTTATCGACAGTCTCATATACGAACATCTTCAGTCTGGCATCCCAAAGAGTTTTGCTGTCTTGTGCCTTTAGACAAATACTCACCATACATGTCAGCAAGAGGATTATATATCTTTTCATAAGCATGAGGATTCGTTACCACTAATCTAAACAAAAAGGCCTGCATTCCTGCAAGCCATCTGTTTCTTTCACCCCCGAAATAGGAGAATTTTTGAATCAGTGAATGATTTGCTTGCCAATAGCGAACTATGATAAAAATTTGCATTTATACAATACTTACCTTTAAACAAAAAGCTTCAATGAAAACAAAATTAATACAGTTGGTAAATTTCATATAACAGATACATCTACACATAGAGCAAATTAGGGGAAGGAGTTATTGTAGGAAAACTTCTTGATGGAACTGTTGCAGGTGGCAACTTTATAAACTTTATGACGAAAATGGGTGAGAGGACCTTACGCATCTTAGATATAGAAAACATAAAAACAATATCGGGGAATTCTTATACAGGCCTACTTATTGAGTTTAATGGTCAGTTTAGCTTCCCCGAACTTAATTTGTTAAAATACACAGAGATTAATATCATAGAGCACAACAGCCATCCTGATTCACTTGGAAAGTAATTGACATAAAAACAAAAAAGGCCTGCATTTCTGCAAGCCTTCCGTTTCTTTCGCTCCCCCTGCTGGACTTGAACCAGCGACCCTCTGATTAACAGTCAGATGCTCTAACCAACTGAGCTAAGGAGGAGTGTTTTTCCCGTTTCGGGATTGCAAAGATAGACAAACTTTTATTTCTGCAAAATATTTTTCAAAAATTATTTCACCAAAACCAACAATCTCTCTCCCAAAACCGATTTCCTCGTCGAAAAATTCACAAACTCCCCATCCAGCTTCGTCACAGGGAACCTCGGAAACGATTTCAACACCTCACAATTCCTCCCCCTTATCACTAAACTATCCATCGCCTCCCTCGTCGTATACAACAACACCGGCGGCTGCATCAACGTATCCGACCTCAACACCGGCGCATCCAGATAAAAATTAAAAGCATAAGAATTCTCCTTATACATACACACAGCCCCACCCTTCAAATGCTCATTTGCATAAAATGCCGCCGAACTCCCACTCTGATACCCTAATACATCCGGATAAAACAACCCGTTCAAAAACAAATTCAATACCACCGACATCAAACACGTCCTGAAAAATACCTTCTCCACCTTCACCACAAACCATAACACTACCACCGCCGCTATCAACCCCACAAAAACATAGTTGATTTTTGGCTGATAAAGCGCCCATAATCCCACTATCGCCACCGCCATAATCCCCATGATCACCTGCTGCGTTATATTGAAAAATCGGGGCTTATTTAACGTCAGTATATACTGCGCCGTGAGGATTGCAAAAAATGGGAAAATTATATTCAAATAATGCGGTAACTGAAACTTCGACAAACTAAACAACAAAAACGTCGATAACGCCCCGCTGATACAATAAAACTCCACCGCTACCTTACGCTTCCTGATAAACTGTATTACCGCCGCATACAACATCACCGACCACGGCAAAAATGCCCACAACACCGTATGGAAAAAGAACGACGGATCTCCCGACCCCTTGATCGGACCCGTATTCATAAACCGCCCAAACTGACTATCCCAAAAGAAGAACCGGATCCCAGATACCCCCGTACGCCCAAATACCACCTTCTCCGGATGCGCATCAAACTGCATATACAACGCATACAACTCCGGCATAATAAACACCAGCACCAATACACCCACTATCAACCACCGGTAATGAAACAACTCCTTCCACTGCCTCGTAAACACATACTGCCCCGCTATCGCACACCCCACCGGCACTAACGCAAACGGCCCCTTCGTCATTACCGCACACGCCGTAAACAATGCCCCCAGCAATAACCGACGCTTATACAGAAAATAAACCGCCCCAATGATCAGACCGGTCAGGTATGGCTCCGCCCGTACATCCGTACTGGATATCACCAAATGCTCCGCAGTCAGTAAAATACATACCGACCACCGCGCCACCTTCTCCCCATACAGGTCAAAAGCAAAACGATACGTAAAGTATACCCCTATCATCAAAAAGAGAAAGGCAGGCAACTTGTAAGCAAAAGTGTTAATACCGAAAATCTGATAGCTAAACGCCATCATCCAGAAAGGAAAGTGAGGTTTGTCCAGCCACTCCTGACCATCCGCAAACAAATTCAGATAATCATGATGCTGCACCATATACTTCGCAATACCAGCATACAATGCGCCATCGGGCTCCATTATTGTAACAGACAATCCTGTAATGTGCATAAAGATAAGCAGGCCTATAATCCACCAGCTTATCTTCTTCTCAGAGAAGTTATCAGACATGCGCAAATATTACATTGCTGAAGCTAAATAGCAAGGTCTTTAATAGAAATTTAACACCGCTATCATCCACAAAGCCATTCAACCACACTACCACCCATAAAACAAAACCTTTTAAACATATCTGCTATCCACTAAACCACCTAAACACATCTAACACCCACAAAACTTTTCAAAAACACCTACCACAATACCTATTAAACCCACCTACCACCCAAACAACCCCGTCTTCTCCAATCCCACATACAACCCATCCTCCCGCTGCTCAATCGGATAAGTCTTCAAAAAATATCCCTCCCCACTCGTATTCCGCCCATTCTTCACACTAAACCGATACCTGTGCAACGGACACACCACATTCCCCTCCTCATCTACCCATCCATCCACCATTATCCCACTCGCATGAGGACACTTATAAGCAAACGCATACAAAGCACCCTCATACCGTGTAACAGAGATCTTTTTCCCCTCTACCTCCAATACCGTCATATCCTTCTCACCAATCCCCGGATCTGCAAACCGATGCCATGTATACGTCTTCGCCATAAAGCCACCTATTAATAGAAAAATTCTGATTTATATGGATAACGTATCCTATACAACTCCACCACCTTCTCCATTATCGTCTTACGCAGCTCCTCCAGGTTCCTCCGCTCCAACGCAGAAATGAACACACAATTCCCCTGTGTCCTGGTCTCCCAGTCCGTCTTCAGCTGCGTCAGAATATCCTGCTTTACATCATCCGCCAGCCACTTATCAAAGGTATTCTTCTCATACAGATCCATCTTATTAAAGATCATAATCGTCGGCTTGTCAAACGCGTTCAGCTCATGCAGGGTACGATTCACCACCTCTACCTGATCCTCATACTGCGGATGAGAAATATCCACCACATGCAACAATATATCACTCTCCCTTACCTCATCCAACGTTGACTTAAAGCTCTCTACCAGATGGTGGGGGAGTTTACGGATAAACCCTACCGTATCACTCAGCAGGAAAGGCGTCTGCTCAAACACCACCTTACGGGTAGTTGTATCCAGCGTCGCAAACAGCTTATTCTCCGCAAATACCTCACTCTTACTCAGCGTGTTCATAATGGTGCTCTTACCTACGTTGGTATACCCCACCAGTGCCACACGAATAAATTCTCCACGGTCTTTACGCTGCGTAAGTGACTGTTTATCAATCTCAGATAACCTCTTCCGTAACAGGGAGATCTTATCCTTCACAATACGACGGTCCGTTTCAATTTCCGTTTCACCCGGACCACGACTACCAATACCACCTCCCTGTCTTTCCAGGTGACTCCACATACCCCTCAGTCTAGGCAGAATATACTGATACTGAGCCAGTTCCACCTGTACCTTCGCCTGTGCAGTACGTGCCCTGCGGGCGAAGATATCAAGGATCAGGTCACTACGATCTATCACCTTGATCTTCAATACGTCCTGTATATTAGATATCTGAGAACCTGTCAGTTCATCATCGAAGATGACCAGATTGATATTCCTACCTTGTACAAAATCTCTTATTTCTTCCAGCTTTCCCTTTCCTACGAAAGTCGCTCTGTCAGGATGCTGCAGTTTTTGGGTAAACCTCTTCACAGTCACAGCGCCGGCCGTCTCCGCCAGGAACACCAGCTCGTCCAGATACTCCTGTACCTGACGCTCATTTTGCTGCTCCTTGTGTATCAATCCCACAATTACCACCCGCTCTTCCTGCTCAACAATTTGTTTTTTCTCAATCAATGTGTGTAATAATTTTGGCAAAGGTAAGAAAAGCCCTCAGACTAACATTTTTCCATACTTTTAGCGTCCAAACAAAATCTGAACATGTATAAACCTCTTTTGTTAACATCACTATTCATCACAACTATGGCAATGGCCCAGGAGAAAATGACACCTGAACGGCTCTGGCAACTGGGCAGAGTGAGCGGGGAATCAGTTACGGCAGATGGGAAGTCTGTAATTTTTGGGGTGACGAACTACAACGTCGCCGACAACAAAGGCGAAAAAAATCTCTGGTCCATACCTGTGGCCGGTGGCGCTGCCAAACAACTCACTACCTCCCCAGGTGGCGAAGGTGATGTAAGCATCCTGCCAGGCAACAAAATCGGCTACTCCCTCAAAGGTCAATGGTGGGAAATGAACACCGATGGCAGCAACGCTACGCAGAAAACACACGGCGAAGAAGCCCTGTCCAACATCCGCATCTCTCCCGATGGCAAATATATCCTCTTCTCCAAAGAAGTAAAAATCCAGAAAGTAAGCGGCGCTGATCATTATGCAGACCTGCCAAAATCTAACGTACAGATCTACGATAACCTGAACTACCGCCACTGGGACACCTGGGAAGACGGTAACTACCAGCACGTTTTCTATGCCACCTACGAAGATGGCAAAATCGGTACACCCGTAGATCTCCTGCAGGGCGAACCCTACGACTGCCCTACCATGCCTTTCGGCGGTGCTGAAGATATGATCTGGAGCCCTGACAGCAAAAGCATCATCTATGTCACCAAGAAAAAGGTAGGCAAAGAATACGCCCTCAGCACCAACACCGACATTTATGAATATAACCTCGCTGACAAAACCACCAAGAACCTCTCTGAAGGAAACAAAGGGTATGATGTGAGCCCGGTATTCAGCCCTGATGGCAAATCCCTCGCATGGCTCAGCATGGCCCACGATGGATATGAATCAGATAAAAATGACCTCGTGATCCTGGATCGCAGCACCGGTACCAAAACCAATCTCACCAAAGACTGGGATAACACCGTCGCTTCTTTCAAATGGAGCCAGGATAGCAAACAACTCTTCTTCCTCGCTGTCATCAAGGGTACCGAACAACTGCACGAACTCTCCCTGAGCACTAAGGCAATCCGCCAGGTGACGGCCGGCGACTTCGACATCTCCGGAATCGTAGGCCAGTCCGGCAATACCCTGATTGTAACCCGTACCGATATGAACCACGCCGCGGAGCTCTTTACCGTAGCCCTGCCAAAAGGTACCGTCACCCCTCTTACCAGCGTCAACAAAGCCATCTATGACAACACAGCCATGTGTAAAATAGAAAAGCGCTGGACCAAAACCACCGACAACAAGGATATGCTGAGCTGGGTGATCTATCCGCCTAACTTCGATCCTGCCAAAAAATATCCAACCCTGCTGTATTGCCAGGGTGGCCCTCAATCGGCCGTTTCCCAGTTCTACTCCTACCGCTGGAACTTCCAGCTCATGGCTTCTCAGGGCTACATCGTAGTAGCACCTAACCGCCGTGGTATGCCAGGTCACGGTGTGGAATGGAACGCAAGCATCAGCAAAGACTGGGGTGGCCAGCCCATCCGCGACTACCTGAGCGCTATCGACGATGTAAGCAAAGAAGCTTATGTAGACAAGAGCAGACTGGGTGCTGTAGGCGCCAGCTATGGCGGCTACTCAGTATATATGCTGGCAGGCGTACACGAAAACCGCTTCAAAACATTCATCGCCCACGATGGTCTTTTTGACCTGAAAAGCTGGTATGGTACTACCGAAGAACTGTTCTTCGCCAACTGGGATATCGGCGCCTACTTCGATCCTGCTAATGCAAATGCTTACAAACAATTCAACCCAAGTGAGTACGCGAATAAGTGGCATACACCCATCCTCATTATCCAGGGTGGTATTGACTTCCGCGTACCTATCGAGCAGGGTTTACAGGCCTTCCAGCTCGCTCAGCTGAAAGGTATCAGGAGCAAACTGCTCTACTTCCCTGAAGAAAACCACTGGGTACTGAAACCACAAAATGCTTTGGTTTGGCAGCGTGAATTCTTCAGCTGGCTCTCTGAAACTTTATAATACCGAAAGCCCTCCCTGCATGAAAAAGGGGAGGGCTTTTTTATTGAAACCAGGTGAGTGAACGCCTACTTCCACGAACATTTTAAATTTCCCCAATGAATACAATCAATCTCCACGTGCAAGACAACATTGCTACCATCACACTCAATCGCCCCGACGTTTACAACGCATTTAATGATGAACAAAGCTATGAGCTGCAGGATGCCCTGAAGCAGGTTGAAAAAGATCCACAGGTAAGAGCGGTGATCCTGACCGGTGCAGGCAAAGCCTTTTGCAGCGGACAAGACCTGAAAGCAGCCATGGAAGCTGGCGACCGCAAGCTGAGTGAATCCCTGCACAAGCGGTACAACCCCATTATCCGGGCTATCCGCAATATACCCAAACCTGTTATCTGTAAACTCAATGGCGTAGCCGCCGGCGCAGGATGTTCACTGGCACTGGCCTGCGACCTGATCATAGCCAGCGAAACGGCTTCCCTGATCGAGATCTTTATCAATATCGCACTGGTACTGGATTCAGGTTCATCTTATTTCCTGCCCCGTACTGTAGGCTACCACAGGGCCTTTGAACTGGCTACCAAAGCCACTAAACTCTCTGCGGCCGAAGCAAAGGAACTAGGGCTCGTCAATAAAGTAGTAAAAGGAGAGGAGCTGGATCAGGCCGTACAGGAAGAAGCCTCATTTTATGCCAATGCACCTACCAAAGCCATTGCATTACTGAAGAAAATGCTCACGAAAGGAATGACGGAAGACCTGGATACCGTTCTTGATTACGAAGCGTATTGCCAGGAGATTGCCGGTAGCACCGCCGACAACAAGGAAGGAATCAAAGCATTTATAGAAAAGAGAAAACCCGTCTTCACAGGCGCATAAAAATATAGCGGTCTGACCCTAAAAGGCCAGACCGCTACAGTTATTTATAAAAATACAACTTAAAGACCGCTTACGCTTATTCCGAAGGAATAGGCATTTACAGCATATGTACTATTATCTTTAAATAAGCTGTTCAACGCATAAGTACCGAACAAAGCAAAGTTGCCATACCCAATCCTTGCAGTACCCGCAAAACGGAAGGTATTGAACCAATACTTACTACTTTCTTTTTCAATTACTTTAAACCCTGTCAGATTACCGACAGTACGGGTATGTGCATTCAGCAGATAACCAGCTTTCAAACCAATCGCCGCTTTGAAACCTTTATTAGCATTGTCTGGTACCTGGCGGAAACGCAGTTCCAACGGAATTTCCAGATAGGTAGTACCCAGTTTGGATTTCTTATATGCATCTGTTGCTGTCTTGGTCGGAGCACTTGTGTTGGTGATATCCAAAACCATCTTATCGAAGATATAGTTATCAGACCCTATACCTAAACCAGGAGCCAGGCTGAAATTACTTCCCGTCAACGGGATGTCGTACATCAGGGCAATATTGAAGGTCCGGTTAAACTTAGTATCCAGGTTACCAGCACCTGTGCCGGATAAACCTACATAACCAAGTTCGATCACCAGAAAATCCTTGGAATGCTGGGCCGCACTCTTTGCTTTTGTCGAAACCACCGTGCTGGCAGGGCTGTCCTGGGCAAAAATACCATAAGAAAGCCCCAGTAATCCAAGCGTAAAGAATATTTTCTTCATGTTTAAGTTAAAGTCTTGAAAAAGAATATTAGGCAAATTTAATGGAATAGATATAAAACAAAGGGTTAAAATATTCCCAAAAATCCTATTCACCGCCTCTCGTGTACCAGCCGGTGATATCTGATGTAACCCTTGCCGGCTCCTTCTCCTTTTGTAAAATGAATTATAATCTATAACTTTTGCGGCTTAATCTACTTCGCAACCTATGATCGGGAATGACCCAAATGAACAGGAACAGGAGGTTCCAGATGCCTGCTTTCAATGTTATAGCCCGGATTATGAACCAGGCTATCAGGTAAAATTGTGCAAATCATGCCGAAAACGATTTAGCCGCTACCCGTTAAAAAAAAATATCCTGCTGGGAGCTATCATGCTATCAATTATCTTCGCTCTCTCACTATACAGGTTCAAAACCCACTATAAAGCAGCTATCTCTTACGAAAAAGGAGTTGACTTTGCTGATAAACGGGAGTTTATCTCCGCTGAAAACGCGTTCGGATACACACGACGCCTCTACCCGGAACACGAAAAAACGCTGGTACATCTGGCTACTGCCTGTTTTTATAATGATAAACTGAGAGAGGCAGAAGATCTGTTGAACCGGCTCGACAGAGAAGTTATTTACAGAAGTAACGAAAACCTTTTCGAAGAATCCGAAACTATCAGGGAGCTGGTATATAAGTATGACCAGCAATTCCGGGCTATGCGCAACGCTGAACAATATTATCAGGATAACCAACTGCGGGAAGCCGATAGCGCATTTAAAAAAATCATCCGCGAAAATCCAACCAACTGGACCGCCAGCATACTTCTCTCCGCTACCTTAAGAAGAGAAAAACAATTTAAAGAAGCCCTATCCGAGTGTGAACGCACGTTGTCTTATAATCATCAGCTTCCTGAAGCCCTCGCCGAAAAAGCAGTCGTATTGCTCATGCTGAAAAAAGATAAAGAAGCGCTTACTATCGCAGAACAGGCGGCGGCCTTCGCGCCCTCCCTAAGCAGCGTATGGTTCTCCCTCGCCGCAGCCAGGTATTGTAATAATGATAAAGATGGCGCGATGGAAGCCTATAATAAACTGAAAGGTCTGCCCGCAGATAACTTCCACCCTGCTGATTCCCTCAGGCACCTCATCACAGAACAATTCAATCTCAGAAACTTATGATTTTTGTACCCGGTATATATATCGCCCTCATAACTTTCCCAGGTATCGTCGTACACGAATTCGCGCACCAGTTATTCTGCCGCATCTTTGGCGTAGCCGTATTTGAAGTGAAATATTTCCAGATGGCTAACCCTGCTGGTTATGTCAGGCATGAACCTGTTCGCAATCCAATTCACCAACTCTTCATTTCTATCGGACCATTTATTATCAATACCTTACTAGGCCTGGCAATTGCATTTCCCGCAGCCGTGCCGGTATTCATTCTTGGAGAAGGCAACTTCCTGGATATTGTCATGCTGTACTTCGGCTTCTCCATCGCTATGCACGCCTTTCCCAGCACCACAGATGCCAAAGTACTGTGGGAAACCATCTGGCATGGTGAAAACACCCCCATGTGGCTCAAAATCCTGACCGTTCCCATCGTAGGATTAATCTACCTGGGTGCAGCCGGGTCTATGTTCTGGCTGAATTTTCTGTATGGAATGGGAATAGCGTTTGGCGTACCAGTGCTGATTATAAAATTGCTGGCTAACTATTACTAGCTGAAGAGGTACAACACATCCTCTTTTGTCAGCTTCTTGATAAAGCCGCTGTCGTCAGCAATGATCTCTTTCACCAGCGATTTCTTACGCTCCTGTAACTGAAGGATCTTTTCCTCTACGGTATCCTTACAGATCATGCGGTAAGCAAAGATATTTTTCGTTTGCCCGATACGGTGCGTACGGTCGATGGCCTGTTGCTCTACCGCCGGGTTCCACCATGGGTCTACGATATATACATAGTCTGCCGCTGTGAGGTTCAGACCCACACCACCCGCTTTGAGAGAGATGAGGAATACACGGCATTCTTCGTTGTTCTGGAAATTCTGGATTGCCCTTTCACGCTCACTGGTAGAGGTGCTACCATCAAAGTACTCAAACTGTACTTTCATGTGCTGCAGCTTTTCCCTGATCAGTCCCAGCATACCTAGGAACTGGGAGAAGATCAACACCTTGTGATTACTGATGTTCTCCGACATCTCGCGGGTCAGCTCATGTAGCTTCACGGAGTGATTAGGATATTGCTCTGCCTCATTCAGGATAGCAGGGGAGTCACAAATCTGGCGCAGCTTCATCAACCCTTGCAGGATTGTGAGCTGTGAACGCTCCATGCCCTGGTCTTCTATCACACCCAGGATCTTGCTACGATAGGAGTTGCGGTACGCATCATAAATATGCCTTTGCTCCGCATCCATTTCACAGAAGATCACTGTCTCGATTTTCTCAGGCAAATCCTTTGCTACCTGCTCCTTGGTACGGCGCAGTATAAAAGGATAGATCAGTTTACGCAGGTGGTCCTTACGCTCTTCATCCTGGAACTTGTCAATTGGAGTGGCAAATTCATTGCGGAAGAAGTCTACACTACCCAGCATTCCCGGGTTCAGGAAGTTCATCTGGGCATATATATCAAAGGTGTTGTTCTGCATAGGCGTACCACTCAATGCCAGCTTGTTGCGGGTATTGAGCAGTTGTGCAGCCTTGGTCACCTTACTTTGCGGGTTCTTGATAGCCTGCGATTCATCCAGTACTACATAGTCCAGCGCCAGTTTCATCAGCAAGGTGATGTCACTGCGCAGGGTACCGTAGGTGGTGATTAGGATATCGAATTGTTGTAACGTTTCTGCATCCTTCAGTCGGGCAGGTCCATGGTGAATATGATATCTCATGGAAGGGGTAAACTTCCTGATTTCATTCTCCCAGTTATAAATCAGTGTAGTCGGGCATACTACCAGCGCCATACACTTATCATCATTTTTGTTTTTGTAGTGCTGTATAAAGGTCAGTGCCTGGATAGTCTTACCAAGACCCATGTCATCTGCCAGAATACCGCCCCATTTCACTTCGTCCAGGTAGTTGAGCCACTGGAAACCACTTTCCTGGTATGGACGCAGCGTCGCTTCCAGGTTGTAAGGCAGGTCAATGTTGCGGATCTCGTCGAACTGCAGCAGTTTTTTACGCTTGCTTTCCAGCTCCATCAGGATCGCTTCATCATCAATGAACTCATAGAGTTCATCGATCACGCTGAAGTTGTATTTGCTTAGTTTCAGCGCACCCTTATCTTTTTCTTCCCCAATCTTGAAGAGAAGGGAATATTTTTTCAGCCATTCTTCCGGCAGCAGCCCCAGGGAGCCATCAGCCAGTTGTACGTAGTTCTGCTTGTTGTTCAGCGCGTGCTTGATGTCGCGGATGCTTACTTTCTGGTCGCCATACAATACTTCGATCTGCGCATCGAACCAGTCGATGCCGGAGCTGATCTGTAAGTTGGTCACCGGCTTGTAGGCACTGAATTTAAAGTTCTTCAGGTTCTCAAACCCAAACACGCGTACGTTCATTTCCTTCAGGGCATCGAAGAAGAGGAAGAACCAGTTGTTCTTCAGGGCTTCTTTTGCTCTCAGGAAGAAGTAGTTGTTGTTCGTTTGGGTGGCGAAGCTGGTATGCAGGCTGGATAGCTTATCTACGAATTGCTGTTCTGCCTCCTTGTTACGGTGGATGATCAGCACCTTGTTGCCTTCCTGCACGGTGATCCTGGCATCATCATTCCACTCCACTTCCTGCCCATGATAGGCAAAGCCCGGCTGGATAATAAATGTTTCACCTACTTCACGGAGGAACACCCTTGCCTCAGGCACCACATCATCTACTTCTGCCAGCAGGGTATTATCGAATTGTATACTATACTGTTTGCTCAGCGGCAACAGGTAATCTTTCAGGTAAGTACTCCATTCCCCGGCTGGAATGCGCAGGCGGCCCTGTTCGCGGAACAGTTCTACATGCAGCGCATCCTGTGGATTTTCGAACAGGTACAGTACTTTATTTTTCAGGAACAGAATGGGGCTATCCCATTCATTGTCTGATACGCTCATCAGTTCCCCTTGTATAGATACATGGCAGGTGATTTCAATTACATCATTGCTGGCATGTGTCTTAAAAATGGGTTGCAACCTTTCACCTGCCAGCTGTACTGTCTGGAGATTCCTGGTTTTAAACTGCTGGCGGTTAGGGAGCAGGAACAATAAGCCATGGGCCGCTATCTGCGGAAACAGTTTGGCAAGCTTGGGATGCAGGTATTCCAGCATCAGCTCTTTTGTTTCAGTAGGCAGTGCAGATTCGTTATTGTCGTGGGTGATATTCTCCCAGATTCCCGCAAACGGAGAATTCTTGCTCAGGAACTTGCTCACTTCCGTGCCCTGTACCTTGCGGACAGGTGTAATGAGATCGCGATCCAGTTCTTTATATTGGTAAAAATCTACGTACTTGGTCAGGTCCAGTTTATTCACCAGCGATACGAAGGCATCCTGCTCATCGTTCACTTCCCCGCTTACCAGGTCAATCCGGAAGAAAGGGTACAGGGGTTCGTTGGCATTGAATACAACTCCCACCCGGTGAGTGATTACGGCGGCGGTTTCAACAGGCGGTGGCGGTGCTGGCTGCCGTCCGGCAGTCAGGCCATCTACTCTTTTGATGCTGGGATCCAATACCCGCAGGAAAGGCTTGCCTTCCATATAGGCGAAAGTAAATTTGCCATCCAGGTCATCGCTGAGCGAATAACCATAGAGGGCAAGCAGTTTATTCTTCTCTTTATCCCAGTTACGCAGGCTATCGAAGTAATAAGGTCCGTTATTATTCAGCAGGTTCAGGAAGAGGGCGGTTTTATGCTTACAGATAGCATGCTCCGACTCATCGCAGGTACAGCTGGTATCGAAAAAACGTTCCTCACTCCGCTGCAGGATTACCGGGTATTCTGTTCCGTTCTCTTTCACAATGGCCTCCACCTTCTCATCCTTAGCAGATTGTACTTTGATGGCTTTGCTCTGTTTGGCCAGTTTCTCCGCTTCCATGAAAATTTCATTGGAGGTGAGCAACTTCAGGGCCTTCAGATCAATAGATTTTATTTTTACTAGCGTATGTTGCTGGTTATACGAAGTTTCGAAATTTTCAAACTGATTCTTGTCCAGCATTTCCTGCAACTGGAACATGGCAGCAGCCTCGTGGCGGCATATGTCTCCCAGGTTGTAGGGACATTGGCAGCGCACAGACATGTTGCTGGTCTCATGATATTTGTTGATGGAAACGCGGTAATAGTTAGCATGAGTATCACTCTTCACCCGAAAGGTGGCTGATTTCAGGATAGGGTCAGCTTCAATCAATTCCACTCCACCGGTGGCAAATATGCGTTTCCCCCTGCGGATCACCTCATCGGTTCCGTTATTGTACACATATTTGAGCAACTGGGGTAGCGACATAGTATCAGTTTGCCTTATTTTATTCTGACCACTTGCGGGTTAAAAACTAAAATATTTAGCAGATGGCTAGAAGGCAATTCACAAAAGTACACAGAAAAATCGTAAAAAAAATGAGCGGAAAGGACGTAGTGAAGGGGCTGAAATGGTCCCTGGGGATAAACCCCTGAACAGAAGAGGGTTTCATTCAAATAAGAAACCCCCGGCAGGAGCAACCGCCGGGGGACTTTAAGGATTATTTTGCAATTACCAGCTCTCCGTTTTGGTAAATCGGGAGCACATTTGCTCCGTCCGGAGTCAGGCAATACTGAATATCTTTTTGCAGACCAAACTTCGCCAGCCGTTTGTAGTGCGATGCCTGTGTCATCATTTCCTGGATAGTATCCTTGTTGGAGGAATACAGCATTTCAGCAGCGAGCGCAGCATCGTCGTTGATGGCAAAGTGCGCGCTGATACGGCTGATCACAGCACCGGCAAAGAGGGTATCTTCCAGATTCACCTTATCCTTCCAGGCGGCGCAGCCCAGTATGACGGGGCGCTTTTGGGCGATCAGGTAATCGCACACCGCAGAGAGGTTAGGGAATGAACCTGTAATGATCTGTTCCGCTTCTTTGGCCATATGCAACAGCTTGGTGCCATTGGTCGTCGTCAGCACCAATGTTTTGCCCCCGATAAACTCGCGGGAGTATTCAAAAGGGGAGTTGCCATGTTCCAGACCTTCAGCTACCCTGCCGTCTCTTTCACCGGCAGTGATAGCACCCAGTTCAGCGCCGATACGGATACAATCCGGCACTGTAGCTACTGGTATTACCCTGTCGGCGCCATTGTACAGTGCAGTACAAATGGTGGAAGTGGCTCTCAAAACATCGATAATTACTACGATACTGCCTTTTACCTCATGCAGGTGTAATAAAGCAGGTGATAAACATACTTCTAAAGATGGTAACTGTGTTTCTTCTTTGCTCATTATCAATCTAATATTACTCTCCATTTTTCGCTCTCCGCATAATCCTTGAGGACATCATTGCGCATTTTGAGCAATTGCGTTATGTATTTGTTCAGGTAAAGCTTCTCAAACCATCTGCCCAGGCGCCCGTAAGGGGTGCCAAATTCAAATACATCGATAGCAATTACAGCATTCTCTATTTGCTTAAAATGATGTTCATGCTTCATATAGGTAAAGTCTCCTTCTACCATCTCATCGCAGAAATACTCTTTTGGACGCATTTCCGTAATGCGGGTGGTCAGTTGGCGGATTTTACCAAGATGTTTGGCTTGCCAGGTCACTGTATCGTTCGCTTCAATAAGTCCGTTTACACGGCCTTTTATCGCGTCTTCCTGCAGGTGCGCCATGCTGCGCTTGTGCAGGGTGATACTCCGGCTCAGGTCAAAAACCCTGTCCAATGGAGCACGAATAACAGTAGTCAGATGAATGGTAGGCATAGCGATATGGTTTTAAAAAGGTGTATTAGCTTAAAAAAGGTGCTTTCACAACCTTGGCTTTCAATAGCTTATCCCTTACTGCTACATAGATCTCAGAATCCAGCGCGGCAAAAGGTGTCTGAACGTAACCCAGGCCTATGGCTTTTTGCATAGAAGGCGATTGCGTACCGGAAGTAACGCGGCCTATTACCTGACCATTGGCATCCTTGATCTCATAATCATGGCGTGGAATGCCCTTGTCGATCATTTCAAAACCTACCAGTTTTTGTTTCACACCGGCAGCCTTTTGGGCTTCAAAGATACTACGGGAAGTAAATTCTTTGGTAAATTTCGTAATCCAGCCCAGCCCGGCTTCCAGCGGGGAGGTGGTATCATCGATATCATTGCCATACAGACAGAAGCCCATTTCCAGGCGCAGGGTATCCCTTGCTCCCAGGCCTATGGGTTTCAGACCTTTAGGGCCACCAACTGCGAAGATGGCATCCCATATCTTATCTGCATTGTCGTCTTTGTCTTCAAAGTAAATTTCAATACCACCCGCACCGGTATAACCAGTAGCACTGATGATCACATTGGATACCCCTGCAAATTCACCTTTCGCGAAAGTGTAATATTTCAGGTTTACCAGGTCTACACTGGTCAGTGGTTGCAGCATGCTCGCCGCATTTGGACCCTGCAGTGCCAGCAGCGCTGTACGGTCAGAAATGTTCTGCATGTCCACCCCCTTGGTATTGAACTTGCTGATCCAGTTCCAGTCCTTTTCGATATTGCTGGCGTTTACCACCAACATATATACCTTGTTCTCCTCGATGCAGTACACCAGGAGGTCATCCACAATACCACCTTCTTCATTAGGCAGACAGCTGTACTGTGCCTTACCAGCCGTCAGTTTGGAAGCATCATTGCTGGTCACCCTTTGAATCAGGTCCAGGGCATGCTCTCCTTTTAACATGAACTCACCCATATGGCTGACATCAAAAACCCCTGCATTGTTGCGCACGGCCAAATGCTCATCATTGATACCAGTGTAAGAGATAGGCATGTTGTAACCTGCGAACGGTGCCATCTTAGCGCCCAGCGCTATGTGTTTGTTTGTAAATGGTGTGTTCTTCATAATCTAATGATCGGTACTTGTTTTGGGTATGCTTATAGTTTAGTTTTTGTTTAAGCCCCGCAAAAATAGGCTGATTTTCCAAATTCGGCGATTTTGGACCAATAATTGCCTTTTCCCTCACAATAGTTATGCTCCAGCATCATAAATTTGAACCGGGAATCTAAACAACGTATAGGATATGAATGTTATTATCCCGCGGTATTTGATTTGCTAACCAACAACTTAGATACCGGGTTGTCGCTTGCTGATATGACTATCGTCTCTTGACCTCTTAATATATAAATGCATACCACTGTGAAGCACACCATTTGGCTGCTGGCGCTCGCTTTGCCATCTGCGCAACTGACGGCCCAAAAGAAAGCAGACCGTAAAACCTTGGGAAACCTACAGGCCCACATTACCTACCTGTCCAGCGATAAATTGGAAGGACGCCTCACGGGCAGTCCCGGTGAACAATTAGCTGCAAGTTATATCTCCGCACAAATGAAACAGGTCGGCCTGACGCCGAAAGGAGATAATGGCTACCTCCAGGCTTTCCCTGTCAATGAAGGTAAAACTATCGCCCCCGCCAGCTCCCTGACTGTCAATAATAATGCACTGACACCCGTTGAACAGTACATACCATTGCCCTTCAGCGCCGAAAAAAGCGCGAAAGGAGATGTAATGCCTGCTGTCAATGAGCCGGATAATATATGGCTGATCAATGTAAAAGACATTGAACCAGACCCACATACAGAACCGCTGGAAGTATACCGGCAGGCAGCTGCCGAAGCGGCAAAAGCCGGCGCCACCGGCGTCGTTTTCTACAATGGCCCTGAACCGGCCGCCGATGTACATAAATGGTTATCCAAAGAAACCACCCCACTCACCATTCCCGTTATGTGGGTGACTGATGGCATCAGCAAAACCGTGGAAAATGCAGAAGAAGTACATGTCACTATGAATGTTGCCTTTGGCACCGGCAAACGTACCGGTACCAATGTGATTGGTTTCCTGGACAATAAAGCCGCTTCCACCATTATAATAGGTGCTCACTTCGATCACCTGGGCAAAGGGGAGGACCATAACTCCCTGGCACCCAATGATAAATCAATTCATAACGGCGCTGATGACAACGCAAGTGGTATTGCCGCACTCATTGAGCTGGCCCGCCTACTGAAAAGTGCCCATTTCAATAAATACAATTTTCTCTTCACCGCCTTCTCCGGAGAAGAACTGGGCCTCTTTGGCTCAAAATACTTAACCGACCATTCCCCTGTAGCACTTGGCTCCGTGGATTACATGATCAATATGGACATGATCGGCCGGCTGGATACTGCCAAAGGTCTACAGGTAGGAGGGATAGGTACCTCTCCCGTATGGCCGGAAGTAGTAAAAGCAACTGCTCCTGCTGGCATTAAACTGACCTTTGATTCATCTGGTACAGGCCCTTCCGATCATACTTCCTTTTACCTGAAGAATGTACCCGTGCTCTTTTTTTTTACCGGCTCCCATGCGGATTATCATAAGCCATCCGATGATGCTGACAGGATTAACTACAATGGGGAAATGGTGGTGCTGAAAATGGTATACGATATCATTGAGAAGACAAATGGCATGACCAAACTGGCTTTTACCAAAACAAAGGACAGGCAGATGGGCACCAGCGCCCGTTTCTCTGTGACTTTGGGTATTATGCCTGATTATACCTGGCAGAAGAATGGAGTGCATGTAGATGCTGTAACGGAAGGAAAACCTGCTTACAAGGCTGGGTTAGCAGTAAATGACATCATCGTTAAATTGGGTACCCACACCGTCGCCAATCTGGAAGATTACATGCAGGCACTAGCCAGCTTCAAAAAAGGTGATAAAACAACCGTACTTGTAAAGAGAGGTGCCACAGAAAAGAAATTTGACCTTCAATTCTAGATTTCAATTGCATTCCTATCAATAAAACAACCGAAAACCGGGTGCCTTCGACCGCGGGTGGTATGAAATCAGGGATTCTCTACCGGTAAATGCGTTTTTTGTGATGTTTTTTTTAAAACTGGTATCTTGCAGCTTCAATATCGTGATATGAAGCCTGTTTTGTTGATATTAACGGTAGCCGCAATCTTCTTTTCGTGTAATCCGTCACGTAACGATAACCGGGATGCCTCCGCTTACGACGTCGTGACTGAGAAAAGCTATGTGCTGCGCAATACCCACCCGCTGAGTAGTGATTCCCTTACCAATATCGTTTTGCAGCGTCAGGAAGAAATGTCCCGTATCCTGGAAAGACATGGGTTCAAAAAACACATCGTCACCAAAGACAGCCTTCTCTTCCGCCGTGCAAATGGCCTGGAAGTCATGCTTGAATTGCCTGCACCAGAAGATGCCTGGCAGGCAAATACCATCATTGCATTTGACCCGCAGAAAAGCCCGCTGTTCATCAACCTGAAGAAAGATAGCACGCAGGTGACCAATTATATTAAATAACCCGCTTACATCATTTGGGACCAAGACAAGACATACGACTCTGCGTAGATGCTGTTGTATTTGGCTACACAGCCAAAGAAAGCATATCCGTATTGCTCATCAAGCGTACAATAGAACCTTTTATTCATGACTGGGCACTGCCCGGCGGCTTCGTGCTGAACGGCGAAACCCTCGAAGATGCGGTGACCCGCGAACTGCTTACCGAAGCCGGTGTACACATCAACTACCTGGAACAGCTATATACGTTCGGCAGACCAGAACGCGATCCCCGCGGAAGGATCATTTCCATCGCCTTCTTCGGACTGGTCAACCCTACTAACTTCAAACTGGCCGCCAGCTCCGACGCTGAAGATGCCCGCTGGTTTGATATAAAACATTTACCTGCATTGGCTTTTGACCACGGAGAGATCGTATCCACCGCTGTCAAAAGATTGCGTAACAAGATCCGGTATGAACCAATCGGCTTCGAACTACTGGACAAAAAGTTTCCTATTTCTGACCTGGAAAAACTGTACGAAACTGTGCTGGACCGGCCTATAGACAGGCGGAACTTCCAGAAGAAAATGAACCATTTCGGGATCCTGATGGAGCATAATGAAAAACTAAAACACCCTTCCGCCGGCAGGCCAGCCAAGTTGTACAGCTTCAATGAAGAGCGGTATTTCCAGCTGAAACAGGAAGGAATCATGTTTGAAATCTGATGATACATATTTTCAATTTATAAAGGCCTCCGGCCATTTCCCCCTACCTGTTACAAGGAGGGGGAATTTTTTTTATCATTGATAATCAACACGTAATCTATATTTGTGTAAAAATCACCAAAAATATTTTGCGTATATAAAATAACGCTTCTATATTTGTGTAGAAGTTACACAAAACACTGGTATATGACACCGCTAAAACCGACAGGAGTAATCATCGCACGCTTTCAGACACCCAGCCTTCACGAAGGTCACCTTGAACTGATCCGGCAGGTAAAGCAAAAGCATAACCGCCTTATCATCGTACTTGGCGTAAGCCCGGTGAAAGGTAGCCGCAAAAATCCGCTGGATTATTACACCAGGGAGAGAATGATCAAACAACTCTTTCCAGAGATCATTGTCCTTCCCCTGAGCGATCAGGCAGATGATAAAGTATGGTCCCGGAAAATGGATGAATTGCTGTCGGCTAACTTCCCCCACGAATCGTTCGTTTTGTATGGTAGCCGCGATAGCTTCATTCCGTACTACAGCGGCCGTTATGGCACCGAGGCCCTGCCTCCTGTCAAGGACTACAACGCTACCGCACTGCGCGAAGCTGTATCCGACAAGGTTTTTGATACGGAAGAATTCAGAGCCGGCATCATCTACAATACATACAATCAGTTTCCGAAAGTATATCCTACCGTAGATATCGCGGTATTCAGGCACAATCGCACCGAGGTGCTGCTGGGTCGCAAACCTGCCGAAAACGCCTGGCGCCTGCCCGGAGGCTTTACTGATCCTGAAGACCAAAGCTTTGACGTAGCCGCCCGCCGCGAATTGCAGGAGGAATGTGGTCAACTCGAAACCAGCCCGATGCAATACGAGCTCTCCATGCAAATGGACGACTGGCGCTACCGCTCCGAAGTAGACAAGATCATTACCACCTTATTCAGCACTGACCTCGTCTTTGGTGAACCCCAGGCTGCCGACGATATCGCTGCTTTACGCTGGGTACCGGTCAACCAGATCAACACCCTCATCGCTAACGGTGAAATCGTACCTGTACACATCCCATTATTAGAGAAACTCGCTGAAAAATATTCTACTAACGCCTAAATCAACGAATCATGACAAAGGAAAACCTCATTCTCTTAGCCGACGCCTATAAATACTCTCACCATAAACTGTACATTCCCGGCACTGAATATATCTACTCCTACCTGGAAAGCCGGGGTGGCAAATTTGAAGAAACTGTATTCTACGGTCTCCAGTACCTGCTGCTGGAATACCTGCAGGGCGTAGTGATCACCAAAGAAAAAATTGACGAAGCAGAAACCGAATTGAAAGAAGTATTTGGTCGCAACGATGTATTCGATCGCACCAGGTTTGAATATATCATCGAGAAACATGGCGGCCGCCTGCCAGTGAGAATCAAAGCCGTTCCCGAAGGTACTGTAACCCCTACACACAATGTACTGATGACAATCGAAAACACCGATCCTAACTGCTTCTGGCTGACCAACTTCCTCGAAACATTACTAATGCAGGTATGGTACCCTTCTACAGTTGCAACCATGAGTCGCGAGATCAAAAAAGTAGTGAAAAAATATTATGGAGAAACAGCCAGTGCTGCATCTTTTACAGGAATCGACTTTGTGCTGAATGACTTCGGTTTCCGTGGTGCCAGCTCTGTAGAAAGTGCGGGTTGGGGCGGCAGTGCACACCTGATCAACTTTGCAGGTAGCGATACCCTGATCGGTTCCACATTCGCCAAGAGATATTATAAAGCACCAGTTGCACCCGGTCTTTCCATCCCTGCTACCGAACACTCTATCATGACATTGTTAGGTGAACCCGGAGAGAAAGAGATCTTCAAACATGTATTGGACGCGTTCCCTACCGGTACCATTGCCTGTGTGTCTGACTCTTACAACATTATCAGAGCTTGTGAGGAATATTGGGGCACCGAATTGAAAGAACAGATTCTGAAAAGAGATGGAACATTAGTGATCCGGCCTGATAGCGGTGATGCTGTTCAAACCCTGTTGAAAGTATTCGAAGTACTCACAGAAAAATTCGGTTATACTGTCAATGAAAAAGGTTACAAAGTATTACCTCCACAGGTACGCGTAATACAGGGTGATGGTATCAGTTATTCTTCTATTCCCACCATCTACGAAGCATTGAAAAACGCAGGTATCAGTGCCGAAAATCTGGTTTTGGGCATGGGTGGTGCACTGTTACAGAGAGTGAACAGAGATACACAGGAATATGCGTTAAAATGCGCTTATGCGGTGGTAAATGGCAAAGGTGTCAACGTGCAGAAGAACCCATTGGAACTGGATGCGAATGGTAACACCCGCGTCTCTTTCAAGAAATCAAAATCCGGTAAACAGGTATTGGTGAAGAAAGATGGCAAATATGTAACCCTCCCTGAAAGTGAAGCCACCGGCCTTAAAGATGAGTTGGTTACCGTGTTTGAAAATGGTGAGGTAAAAATTTCATATACATTTAACGATATTAAAATCAAAGCACAGATCTAGCCTTTCTTCTATTGTTTGTTACTTCATCCGGCCTGCGGCAATTCCCTGAAATGCCCGCCGCAGGCCTCGTCCTTAGCAAAAAGAAACGCTTCTATACAGAGCTGGTACAACATCGCACCCTAGCCGGCTTTTCATATAGTTACTCCAGCATGGAGGCGCTTCCTGCAAAAAAAAGCCGGCTGTTGACCTTATTCACGGGCCTGTATCCAAAAAAGATACAGGCTCTTTTTGTATCTTCTCCTCAAGGCCTGCGGCCAGCTTAATAACTTCAATTTGATACACAACCCGGAAAGAGGGTGTCTTGTTCAAATACTCACTGTTTTGTAATTTCCCATCATGTTTTTACTAATACCGGGTAGACATCATCTATTGTCAGACTTTCAGTTTAAATACCTGCATAGATTATTGCAGAACCAACTGGAAGGAGAACAGGATGTTCAGGGTCAGACCATGCCAGCTTCCGCCATCACAGCGGTGATTTTTGCAGTTACTTCAGCCAATCATCTGGGTACAAAGCGTAACCCGGTTCCTTTCTATCTCCGCTCCATGATCATACAGGAATTCTCCAGTTATCTGGACATCCCCGTGTTTGTGTATGGAATAGATGACGTGGGAGAGATCAATGACTTTGCAGGCTATACCCTCAAGAGTATTCGCCATAGCAGCGAAGGATTGCATCAGCTCACGCCGGATAATACCATTGTCATTTGTAGTACCGCCGTAAAGGATATGTATACTGCCCTTGGCTACAAGGTGTTGCCCGCCGAATTGGATATCACTACCGGCCAACTGGAGCACCCGTTGCCATGGGATATTGTCCGCCTCATTGCCCAGTCACCAGACTGGCAGAAGGACAGGACCGTCCTGGATCTGATTCACCCGGCATCCTTCAAGATCTGGAAGCAGTATAAAATAGGGGAGAAGGTTCAGCACATTCTCAAAGACCCCATTATCGGGGCCGATGGCGACCTGACCGCTACCCGCGATTACAATGCCTACGTAAAACAAATGGACGACATCGCAGCCCTGAAATATCAGGAGACCGCACCCTATATACAACCCGGTAATATCGGTGATATTGGCTGTGCCGCCGGATCGTGGATCAAAATGGGGTGTGAGGATGACCGCCTGCATGAATGCGATTTCTATGGTATTGAAGTATCCCGTCATCTTTTTGAAATCTGCTATCAGCGTAAGCACAATGGGGATTTCGCCAACCCATCTGTATTCTTTTCTCAGAAAAATGCGGTGACCAGTTTGGTATTTGATGCCAGCAGTATGAACACCATCCATACTTCTTCACTCACCCATGAAATAGCCTCTTATGGCAGTGAACAGGACCTGCGTGATTTCATTGCCAATCGTTATCAGGAGCTGGCGCCCGGTGGTGTCTGGATCAATAGAGATGTGGTAGGACCGGAGAACAAAGACGAGATTATATTACTCTGGCTGGATCATACTGATGGTGAAAACAAGCAGATGTCGCCAGACATTACAGACAATCAGCAACTGGCTGCTGCACTGGAAAAACTCTCTACCCGTGCTAAATTCATACGCTTCGCCATGGATTTTCGCCACCAGGAAGGCTATAAGCTTCCTTATGAATGGGTGACCATCGGAGGGCACACTTACTGCCGCCTGCGTATGCAGGATGCATGTGAGTTTCTATTTACGAAAGATTATACGGACAACTGGCTGAGTGAAATGCATGAGACATTTTGTTTCTGGAGTTTTGCTGACTGGAAAAAAGAGTTGGAAACAGCTGGTTTTAGAGTGGATAAATTGTCGAAGCCTTATAGGAATGAGTGGATTGTGGAGAATAGGCTAGAGGGGAAAACAAAGTTGTTTAGGGAGGAAGAAAATGGTTTGCAGGAAATTCCATTTCCCGTATCCCACATGTTACTCCTTGCGAGAAAGTAAGCATCAGCCGGCCGCAGGCCAAAAGAAAGCCCCCGCACGAAAAAATTGCTTTTGCCGAAGGTGAAAGCAATTTTTCGCCTAAAAATAAAAAGGCCGGAGTACGATTACTCCGGCCACTTCTTAAACCTACAACTGTTACACTGTGTTTGTAACGTATCTTAAATATCTTTTCTCAAATTAATTCAACGACGCCTCTTCAATCTCCGCAGCATAAGGCGCCACCAGTCGCTGTCTGATCAGTCGCTTCGCCGAAGGCTTATTCATACCAAACCTCGCCATAAAGCCATCCACAATCTTATACACCACCGGCACCACAATCAACGTCAGGAACATAGAACTGATCAACCCCCCAATAATCACCCACGCCAAACCATTCTTTGTTGCAGACACACCACCCGTTGCCAACGCAATCGGCAACATACCAATCACCATCGCAATCGTCGTCATCAGAATCGGGCGCAAACGTGCATTATTCGCATGAATCAACGCCTCATCGGTACTCTGTCCCTGCTCCTTCATCTGGTTCGTAAAGTCCACAAGAATGATCGCATTCTTTGCCACCAGACCAATCAACATGATCATACCCAGGATGGTAAAGATGTTCAGCGTATTATTCGTCAGTGCCAGTGCCAGCAAGGCCCCGATAATCGCCAGCGGAATAGAGAACAATACCACAAAAGGATAAATATAGTTGTCATACAGCGCCACCATGATCAGGTACACCAGCACAATAGAGATCAGCAACGCTGCACCCATCGTACCAAATGAATCCCCCTGATTCTCCGCATCACCTGCCCACAGGTAACTCACACCCACCGGCTTGCGCAATGGCTCCAGCTTCTTAGCAAACGCTGACTGCACTGTACCTGAAGGAACACCTATCACCTGAGATTTTACAGATACTGATGTATTCTTATCTCTTCTCTCCAGCTGGCTTGGACCAGATCCCTCAGTGATCGTTGCGAACTGAGATAACTTGATCAGCTGTCCTTTATTATTTACAAACTGAATATTGGATACATCCGTCAGGTTCTTTCTATCAAAATCATCAAAGCGGATATTGATATCATATTCATAATCCCCTTGTCTGAACTTAATCTTACTATCATCAGCAGTACCACTAAATGCCGTCTGCATAGTACCACCCACATTCTCCAGTGTCAATCCCAGTGCTGACATCTTATCACGATCTACCACCACGTTGATTTCCGGATTACCTTCTTCTACAGAAAGTTTCACATCACTGGTACCATCAATGGTCTTCAGTATTGCCATCGCCTGCTTCGCAAACACCATGGCACTATCCAGTTCAGAACCCATTACCACCAGTTCAATCGGTGCAGCTTCCGCTGTACCCAGGATGTTCACATCCATGGTTTTTACTTTCACACCCGGTAGGATCTTACGCAGTTCAACCTTCATTTGTGCCGCATAGATATCCGCACTTACTGTACGTTCTTTCGCATCCACCATCATCACGGTGATCTCTGACTTATATGCAGTAGACTGTGAAGTACCAAAACCATCTTCACTGGTCTGACCTACAGTGGTAATCAAACGGGTCACTTCTTTCTTCCTAGATAGTAAAGCTTCTGCCTTACGGGTGGCCTGGTTACTCTGTTCTACAGATGCATCTTTCGGCATCTCCAGCACCACGATGAACTGGCCACGGTCACCTTTCGGGATAAACTCATTACCGATATAACCCTTACCTACCAGCGCGAAAGAAGCAAACAGCAACCCTACAGCTCCTATGATCGCCCAGCGCTTATGGCTAAGTGCCCATTTCAGGAGACCTGTCATCCACTCGGTAAACTTCGTCAGCTGACGCTCAAACCAAAGAATGAACTTCTCAAACAGGTTCTTACCAGTGATATGCTCCAGCTTACCAAAACGGGAAGACAGCAACGGCACGATCATAAAGGAAGATAGTAAACTCAATAAGGTTGAGATCATTACCACCACACAGAACTGACGCACAATCTGTGATACCATTTCATTCGTCAGAGAGATCGGCAGGAACACCACCACAATTACCAGCGTAATAGAGGTAACGGTAAAACCAATTTCTTTCACCCCATCAAACGCTGCTCTCACCCTGTTTTTACCCATCTCCATGTGACGGTAAATATTTTCCAGTACCACGATCGCATCATCCACCAGGATACCTACCACCAGCGATAAACCGAGCAGAGACATCAGGTTCAGGGAGAAGCCCATCAGCTTCATACCAATGAACGTAGCTATCAGTGAAGCAGGGATAGAGATCATTACGAAGATCGCACTACGGATACTGTGCAGGAACAACAACATCACTGCTGCCACCAGCAGGATCGCGATCATCAGGTCATGGATCACAGAATCAGCAGATTCCAGCGTAAAGTCAGAAGAGTCATTCGCAATAAAGATCTTCAGGTGGAAAGCAGCATAATCATGCTCTATACCAGCAATTGCTTTCTTCATTTCCTCACTCACAGTTACCGCATTTGCATCAGATTGTTTCTGCACCATCAGCGCTATCGAACTGGAACCATCTACACGTGCAATACGGTCTACATCTTTCTGTGCATCCTGCACATCAGCAATATCTTTCAGTCTCACCTGTGTACCATCATCATTGGTGCTGAGTACCAGGTTACGTAATTGATCTACATCTTTATACTTACCAGCCAGACGGATCAGGATCTGCTGATCATGCGTCTTTACTTTACCGGTAGGGAAATCTAGGTTCGCATTGGTAACTACCTGACGTACAGTATTGATAGACATCTTATAAGCTTCCAGCTTATGAGGATCTACGTTGATCTGGATCTCTCTTTCCTGACCACCGATGAGGGATACCTGTGCCACACCACCCAGACGGGAGAGTAATGGCTGGATCTTTTTATCAACCAGATCATAAAACTGCTTGCTATCCATATTAGCAGTGGCAGACAAGGTCATGATTGGTAAGTCATCCAGAGAGAACTTAGACAATGATGGTGTTTTTGCATCAGAAGGCAGATCAGACAGCACTGCATTCACTTTACGCTGTGCATCCTGCAGTGCAATGTCCACATTCGCATCGTTACTCAACTGTACAGTGACTGTAGATAAGCTTTCATTCGATTTAGAAATGATCTTCTTGATCTTTTCCATAGAGGCCACCGCATCCTCAATCTTCTTGGTGATGGTACTTTCCACCTCTTTAGGCGAAGCACCGGGATATACGGTCGCAATAGTTACCACCGGTTGACTAAACTTTGGCAACAACTCGTAGTTGAGTGACAGATAACTCATCACCCCCAGCAAAGTAAGGATGGTGAATATCACGACTACTATCGTAGGCCGCTTGATGGATATTTCTGTAATCTTCATTGTTTTCTTTTTTTACCCGGAGTGTACTGATTATCCTTTCGCCTGTTGTTGCACGGTTACTTTAGCACCATCTGTCAGGTTAATCTGACCGGCAGTGATCACCGTTTCGCCTTCATTCAGTCCTTCTCTTATTTCCACTTTATCACCGAAAATACGGCCTGCTATTACTTTACGCAGTTTAGCAGTATTGTTTTCGAATACATATACCTGGTTGCTGTTTACACCACCTACGAAGGAGGTACGGGGCACCAGGATCATTGGAGCCGCATTTTTGATATCGAAATGAGCTGTACCAAACATACCTGCGCGCAGTTGTTTGCCACTGATGTTGGTTACTTCCATTTCTACGGGGTAGTTCAGGGTATTGTCACCTTTAGCCGCGATGAAAGTGATCTTACCTTCATAGCTTACTTCAGGGAATACATTGGTCGTTACGCTTACTTTGTCACCTTCTTTCAGGGTTACTACCTGAATTTCCGGAACAGATACCGCCAGTTTCAAACGGCTTACGTCTACGATGTCGAACAGTTTGTTACCAGGGGAGAGGTAAGCACCCTGCTCTACATATTTCTTATTGATGATACCGGAGATCGGTGCTTTGATATAGGTATCGCTCACACGACGGGTAGCAGCAGTATAGCGGGTTTGCGCCAGCTCGTATTGCAGGGTGGCATCATCCACTTGTTTCTTTGTCACACCACCTGTTTTGAACGCCGCTTCATATCTTTCTTTATCAACACGCAGTTGTTCGAGATTTACTTTTGCAGATTGCAGATCAGTACCCAGAATTTCACCATCCACATAAGCAATCACCTGACCTTGTCTTACCACGCTACCTTCGTCTACCAGCAGTTTGGTAATACGGCCGGAGGTTTCTGCCAGGTACTCCAGTTCACGTACCGGAGCAAAGTTTCCGTTTGCCAGGAAACCCTGTGAAAAATCTTCTTTACTCACCTTTTCAGTCAACACTGAAATCTCACCTGCATTACTTTCTTTTACAAAATTAGTTTTGGCTTCGTTAGCTTTTTTATTGGCTCCTAGTTTCCACATGATCAATACCACAGCGGCGATGGTCACTAAGCTCCAGATAATAATTTTTTTCATATAGTTCCAGTATACGGTTTTAGAGAAGGTGATTGTGTTAGTTCAACAGGGATTTAAGATTCCCGTTGGATTTGATGATGTCCAGTTCAGCCAGTTTATATTGCAACAGTGCTTCGTTGTAATTATTCTGTGCTTCAGTCAGGGATGTTTCTGAATCCAGCAGATCGGTTAAGCTGGCCAGGCCCAGGTTGTAGTTGTTCTGGGTGGAGGTATACACCTCGTTGGCCAGTTCTACGTTTTCCTTTTGCGCGCGGATGGTGCTCAGGTTGTTCTGTGCCTGCAGTTTAGCATTTTCAAACTGTGTGTTCAGTGCCAGTGCAGTTTCTTCTTTCTGCTTGCTCAGTTCTTTCAGCGTCACATTGGCCTGGCTTACTCTGGAGCGGCGTGCAAAACCATCAAAGATGGGCACCTTCAGGGTAAGGCTTACAGAAGCCATATCGTACCAGCTGGCGGTAGAGCCTCCAGATTTGGATTTCAGGAAGTCGAACTTGTCGCTGATACCGTTGTAAGAGTAGTTACCACCCAGCTGCAGGGTAGGGTAGAACTGTGCGATGTACGCCTTCTTCTGGTAGTTTTGCAGTTCTTCCTGTTTGGTAAGGATTTTATATTCAATTCTGTTTTCCAGTGCTACGCCTCCGAAATCGGCAGCATTCGCTGTTTTGCTTTCGATCTCTTTGAAGGAGGTAGCAGGCAGTTCCAGGGCAGTGCCCATAGACATACCCATCTGCATTTTCAGCTGATTGGCCTGGATCAGGAACTGGTTCTGCGCGTTGATGCGCTGTGTTTTATAGTTAGTGAGGTTTACACGCATTCTGTCCAGGTCTATTTTGCGGGCAAGGCCGTTTTCAACCTGGGTCGCGGTGGTGTTCACCAGTTGTTGTAGTTTATCAATATTTGCATCCAGCACCGTTGTTTTCTCACGGCTTACCAGTGCTGCATAGTAAAGGCTGGTCACGTTGTAGATCACAGTTTCTTCACTTTGCGCGGTTTGCATACGGTAATATTCTTCTCCGGCTTTAGCGGCTTTGAGGCCGGTAAAAACGGATTGGTTGTATACTTCCTGGGTTACGGAACCAGAAGCTGTGACGTTGTGCGTCACACCTGCGGTGAGCAAAACTGTTTTGCCGGGTTCACCGATGAATTCACCGGGAATAGGCAGTACCTGTTTCTTGATATTGTTAGTATAACTTCCGTTGGCATTGACCTGCGGCAGCGCCTGGCCTCTTACTTCACTGGTCTTGAACCTCCCCATATCTTCTTCAAGCCTGGTGCGGGCCAGGGCCTGGTTGTTGGCGAGGGCATATTTCAGGCAGTCCTGTAAAGTCAGTGCGGATTGCGCATAGGAAGCCCTGATCCCCGCCAGGAGGACAAGTGTAAACATGATCTTTTTCATCCGTATGTTTCTTTGAATTACTTTTTAGTTGGCGGATTCGGTTTTTTAAGTGATGCTACTGGTAGATTCTTCTTCTATATGTAAGTATTGTGCTGCCAGTTTCCTTCCTTCCAGGGTAGCTACGCCCAGAATAAAATGTTTCGTCAGCTGTTCCATTACTTCATGCATGTCAAACTGCATTACGGGGTACTGTTCAGGATCGAATACGGTTTCAAGCTGTAGTTGTCGCATACGGCTCATGATACTTAGATTCAGATCACTTCTGTATACGCCCTGTTCTATTCCACGCTGTAGATTTTCTGTGATGCCGTGTAGTACACAATCTTTCTTAAACTCTTCAATTCGCTGCCAGATAGCCGGATGGTATTTCTGTATTTCGTACAGCATGACAGGGTTGATTGTCTTACCCATCATCTCCATATATTCCAGCTCTTTGATCAACTCTTCAATAGCATTGTTAGATTGAAGGCGAAATTCCTGGAAATGCTCGATATGACTGTTAAGTACGAATTTTATTCCTTCCAGCACCAGGTCTTCTTTGTCTTCGAAATGCTCGTATACTGTCTTTTTTGATACGCCGGCTTCTTTCGAAATGTCAAACATCGTTACACTCTTGATGCCGTATAACCGGAACATCTTCAGTGCTGTCTCCAGTATCCTTTCTTTTACGCCCATGTTATCCTCAATACTTTATGCCTTTTACAAAAATCTCGGTGAGTAACCGCTGTTTATCTATGATCTTCTCTACTTCTTCCGGATCCAATTCTAATTTAGGATTGAGGCAATCTGATACAGAAAAGCGCAATCCCTCCATCGCCTGGCTATACAAGGCTGCCATCTCACTCGTATTCCTGATCTTAAAATCGCCTGCTGCCACCCCTTTTTCCATGATGCGGGTCATCATGACCAGTTCTCGTTCTTTCATGATAGTCATGGCACGGATGGTTTCCGCACTATTATCATTCAGGATCTTAAACATTTCCAGGCGGCAGTACTTGAGTACAAACTGGCGTTTTATCTCAAGAAGGTTCATCAGTATGCTGGTAGCGGGCAGATCTTTTTCTGCTTCGGCTTCCTGCTCTGATATAAAATACTCTCCTATCCTTTCGAGCACAGCAAAATGCAGGCTCTTTTTATCGGAAAAATAATAATACAACGAAGCCTTTGAACAATGCAGATCGTCCGCAATCTCATTCATGGTAGTCTTGGAAGCAGTGTAATTAGAGAATCTCTTTAACGCTGCATCCAGGATCTTATCCCGCATTTCATCCTTGGTTTCTGCGATCATTAACTTTTTGACTTTTTTAGTTTCGAAGTCAAAAGTAGAAAGTTTTATGCAAATACAGAAGAAAAGATGCCATTTAACAATTGATTAACTTTTCGAACTAAAAAGTCAAAAAGTTAGACAATGTGATATAAGATTATATTTCAAAAGGTTATATGTAGAATAATCTATAATTGGTAGGGGAGAGTTGTTTATCAGGATAATTTCAGGTTTAGCCGACACATTTCGACTATACATCTCAAAAAAAGAAATTTGTGCGGATAGGGCACTCCTTTTGCCTTTACATAAGCAAATCGAATCTATATGAAAAAGTTAATGTTCCTCTTTGTAGCAGTGATAGGTTTCACTGTAGCAAGTAAAGCTCAGGTAAATGTTTCCATCAATATTGGCGCACAGCCGGCATGGGGTCCTACCGGTTATGACCACGTAGATTATTATTATTTGCCAGACATTGATTGCTATTATGATGTACCTAACAAGGTGTATGTATATCCTAATGGTAACAGCTGGGTAAGAGCGAAGCAATTGCCTGTAAAGTATCGTAATGTAGATTTATATAATGCGCACAAGGTGGTGATCAATGGTGATAACAGACCTTACCAGCATGCTGATAAATACCGTCAGGAATATGGTAGTTTCAGGGATAAACACGACCAGCAGCCAATTCGTGACAGCAAGGAAGAAAAATATTTTGAAAGCAGGGGACATCCTCAGCACGCACAGTGGGCAAAGGATCATCCAGGCAAAGGTGGTAAGAAAGGTAGAGACAACCGGAACGACAGAGACGACCGTCCAGGTCCTGACCGTCACTAAGAGCGGCCTTTTATCTACCCTGAAACAAATAGCTTCCGCCCCTGGGCGGAAGCTATTTGTTTTAAAAGAAAAGCCGTCCCGCTGATTGCAGGACGGCCCTCTCATTTGTAATGCTTGCCATACAAAATATCGTCTGAAAACTTAGCTCAGTTTTTCGAGTGCTGCTTTCAGTGTAGCCAGCATAGCCGGGATTTCTTCCTTTACACAGGTACCTACGCTCAGGCGATACCAGGGAGATTGCTTGCTTGCACCGAACGCATAGAAAGGTACGAGACCCAGTTTTGCTTCGTTCAGCAGGTAAGAGGTAACAGCTGCCTGATCTTCCAGTACGGTACCATCAGCAGTTTTCTTGCCTTTCAGATCGATCTTCAGGGTCAGGTAGATAGCAGCCTGAGGAGCAATTGCTTCTACAGGGTGACCTGCTTTCTTCAGTGCATCGAAACCTTCATAGATCTTCTGCAGTCTTTCTTCTACTTCAGCTTTGAAGCTTTTCAGGTAAGTGTTTACTTCACCTTTGCGACGCAGGTAGCGGGCAGCAGCATGTTGTTCTGCCATAGGGCTCCATGCACCTACGTGAGACAGGATGGCTTTCATCTTGCCAATTACGTGTGCAGGACCGAGTGCCCAACCAACTCTTACACCGGTAGCGGCAAAAGCCTTACTCATACCATCGATGAAGATAGTGTAGTCTCTCAGTTCAGGACGCAGGCCAACAGGAGTGTGGTGAACGGTCTGACCGAAAGTAAGTACCCAGTACATCTGATCAAACAGTATGTACAGTGGTTTTTCATCCGCGCCACGGCTCTTGTTTTCAGCAATTACCAGGTCGCAGATCTCTTCCAGCTGTTGCTTACCAAAAGCAGTACCGGTTGGGTTCTGCGGAGAGCAGAGCGCCAGCAGGGTAGCACCTTTCAGCAGTGGCTTTAATTCAGCTGCAGTCGGCATGAAATCGTTTTCCGGCTTGGTTTCCAGTACAACGTGTTCAGCCTCCAGGAAGTGAGTATAGTGATTATTGTTCCAGGAAGGAGTAGCATAAACTACCTTCTCACCCCGGTCCAGGATTGTTCTGAAAGTGGCATAAATGATAGGACGACCTCCACAGGAAATCACGATCTCTTTGGTCGGATCGTAGGTCAGCTGCTCATGTTCAGCAATGAATTCGCTAACTGCTTTTCTCAGGTCCAGGATACCATCAGCTGGTGGATAGTTGGTTAATCCTTCCTTGTAGGCAGTTACAATCTCTTGCTCAAACTCAGCCGGAATAGGGAATACTTTAGGGTCAAAATCCCCAATCGTAAAATTGTAGATTTTCTCACCCTTGGCCTGTTTCTCCTTTATCTCACCGGCCAGCTTAATAATTTCAGACCCGATCAACGTTTCGGCTAAATGAGACAGTTTCATAACCCAAAAGATTTTTTTAGTGTTTAATAGATTTTTTGCGCCCGCAAAGCTAACGGATATGCAACTCATTTAAAACAAATGCCGGATTTTTTCATAACATTCCAAATTAGGTCCATTATTTTTAATTAAATTTAATAAAACTACTTTTTTTTAACATCTCATCTAACATAACATTTTGTTATAATGTTGCCTGGTTTAAAGGAGAGTACACATTGACTTGGGTCTTTTCCACATACCCATGCAGGTTTCATGTGGAAAAAAGTGATAGAACGCCTGATTCTAACGCTGTTCGTAGATTGACAATTCTTTCTATCTTTGTTTGCTCAGGTTGTATAACCTCACCGCCTTTACAGCGGGAATTCCTTAGTAAGCATAATAACAACATATCAACATGAAGTTTATCGTTTCTTCCTCTACTTTGTTAAAACAATTACAGCAGATCAGCGGGGTTATCAACTCCAATACGGTATTGCCTATATTGGAAGATTTCCTTTTCAATATTGACAGGAACGAACTGACAGTAGTAGCTACAGACCTGGAGACTGTTATGAAAGTGAAGCTGGAGGTAGAAGCCAAGGAAGGCGGCCGTATCTGTATTCCCGCTAAAATCCTGATGGACTCCCTGAAAAATCTGCCTGATCAGCCACTGACTTTCAACATTGACCTGAACTCTTACGCGGTTGAAATCACTTCCGACAATGGTAAGTACAAGGTGATGGGTGAAAATCCGGAAAACTTCCCGAAAGAGCCGACAGCAGATGATACTACCTCCTTTACAGTGACCTCTACCGCACTGGTAACCGCTATCAATAAGACCCTGTTTGCTGTAAGTAACGATGACCTGCGCCCTGCTATGACAGGTGTGTTCTTCGAACTGACGCCAACAAGCCTGACCTTTGTAGCAACCGATGCTCACCGCCTGGTGAAATATGTAAGAACCGGTGTAGTATGCCCTAAAGCAGAAACTTTCATCGTGCCTAAAAAGCCTTTGAACCTGCTGAAATCAGCGCTGCCTGATAATGATAGCGAAATCAAGATTGCTTATAGCCAGAATCACTTCTTTGTAACACACGATGGTGCACAGATGATCTGTCGCCTGATCGATGCCCGTTTCCCTGATTACAAAGTGGTAATTCCAAAGGATAATCCTTATCGCCTTACACTGGTAAAGAGCGATTTCCAGAATGCACTGAAACGTGTGAGCGTTTTTGCAAACAAAAGCACCAACCAGGTAGCACTGAGCATTACTGGTAGCGAGTTACAACTCTCTGCACAAGATGTGGATTTCTCTTTTGAAGGAAATGAGCGCATGAGCTGCTCTTACACCGGCGATGATATGCAGATCGCTTTCAATGCGAAATTCCTCATTGAAATGCTGAACGCTGCAGAAGGTGATGAAATCACTATCGAGCTGTCTACACCAACGAAAGCAGGTATTCTGAAACCATCTGAGAAAGAAGAAAATGAAGATCTGCTGATGCTGGTAATGCCGCTGATGCTGAATAATTAATACTGAATTTATCTCCCCGGTGTAGGCGCAACCTTCCGGTCGCACCAAAACCGGCCTCCAAAAAAATCGCTTTTGCCACGGGCAAAAGCGATTTTTTTTGCGCTTTGGATCAGACGATAAAAATTATTTATACATAACCCCGTCACCCACATAAACCTGCTTAAAATATTGTCCCACAGCGACTTTCACCCTTTTTATTCCCAATTTTTCCGTAATTTAATACAGCCATTGAACCCATCACTAAAATCCCGTATATGGAATCGTTCTTCAACAACATTCCTTCTTCTTACCGCACCGCAATCCTTGTGGGTGGCCTGATCCTTCTCTGGCTCTTCGAAGGCGCATTCCCCAGGTTCTACTTCAAATCCAACCGCTACCGCCACGCCGGTACCAACCTCTTTTTCACCCTTACCACCGCCATTGTAAACTTTACCCTCGCCTTCCTCATTGTCAAAGCCTGCGCATACACCACCGAAAACCATTTTGGCCTTCTTTACCTTGTACCGTTACCGAACTGGCTCCATGCCATTATCGCCATCCTCATGATGGACCTGATCGGGGCTTACCTCGTCCACGTCATTCAGCACAAAATAGCCTGGATGTGGCACTTCCATAAGATCCACCACATCGATACCGCCGTAGATACTACCACCGCCCTCCGGCATCATCCCATCGAAAGTATCTTCCGCGTTATCGCACTTTTTGTCGCTATCATCACCATGGGCATCCCCATCTGGATGGTATTCCTGTACCAAACCATCTCTGTATTCATGTCACAGTTCAATCACGCCAATATCCACCTCCCCAAATGGCTGGATAATGCCCTGAGCTGGGTCATCGTATCCCCAGATATGCATAAGGTACACCACAGCCATTTCCAGCCGGAAACGGACACTAATTATTCCAATATTTTCTCGATTTGGGACCGCCTCTTTGGCACGTTTAAGCAAGTAAATGATACAACTTCCCTGAAGTATGGACTGGATGAATACCAGGACGAAAGGTATCAGGAGATAGGGGCACTACTCAAAGCACCTTTTGACAAACCTTTAAATCAATAAATATATGCAACAGCACACCACCTCTTCCACGTCTACAAAAGTTGCCTGCTACATCTCCCTGTTCGCAGGCGTGTCTTCCGCTGTGTATGCATTCGTAGCAAGAAATCCTGAAACAGGTCTTGTCTTTGCTATTGCTGCCATCATCATGGGTGGACTTTCTGATATAAAAGCCCGAAAGAACATTGATGATATGCAGGTCGCTACCGCCGGTGTATTCATGGCCGTTGTAGCCCTCGCTGTCACCTTATGGCAAATGTATAACTGAGTAACTCCAGAGGGAAAGGAGTGAACTTACTTGCGTGACTTCGCTTTTTTCCCTCCTGTTTCTTTCCTGTACTTTTCAAGATACCCTTCAGCGGCCTTCACAGGGAATAATACCAGCGAAGTATCCGTCAGCTCCCTGATAATGGCGGTATCTACTGTTCTCGTACTATCCGATGATTTTACCCCTTCTGCATGATTCCACAATAACAGCGTATCATGTTGTAATGTCCATTTTTCATACTCCAGCGAATACATATTAATGGCTATCGCCTTCCAGTTCTTCCTCAACTCCATTCCCTGCCATTCATTGTCTTTCCCCGTTACAGGCTGCAACCATTTTCCTATCAGCTTTGCCGTATCTATTACAATCGTATCCGCTACCACCGTTACAGTAGAGTCAGCTACAATCACTGGCATAGTATCCGCCGCAGGCACTATCGCCGTATCTACTACAGCTTCCTCTTTCGCAGGCGTATGCGACTGATGACAGGCAAATGAAAAGACGGTGATAAAACCCACCAGCAGAATGCTATTTTTCATATGCTCAAAGATATGGACTTTTTCCCCTACCTTTACGGCTCACTTTAGGGGTGTTTTCCAGGCCACCATACCCGGAAAGCTGAGATGAGACCCTCAGGACCTGACGCAGCTCATACTGCCGTAGGGAAAAGTACCTTCATAGCACACTTTGCTGTAAGGAAAACTTACTGACTCCTCACATCTTCTACCATCCTTAAAGTTTATTGTTTCACCTTAATTCATGTATTCATGGAAGTGACTGTAAACAATAAACTTTATGCGGTGCAGCAGGGGACTACCGTCGCTGCACTCTTACAGTTTATTCAGCTCCCGTCAGACAAAGGACTGGCTGTCGCCATCAACAGGGAAGTGATTCCAAAACCCTCATGGCCACAACACGTGCTGCAAACCGCAGATAGTATTACTATCATCCGCGCCACACAGGGAGGTTAATTTTTCTTTCCTTTAAAAAATGATTGCACTGCAAGGAAATGCCCTTCGCAGCAGGACTTCCCATTTCTTCACCCATCTAATTTGTTGTATGAAAATTGAAAACATTTCACGCAATCCACTGCCTGCATCCAGGAAAATCTACATCAATGGCGTCGCCATGAGAGAAATAACATTAACACCTACACGATTGCATGGCAGCAAAGGAGCCGTTACACCCAACGACCCTGTTATTGTATATGATACCAGCGGCCCTTATACCGATCCGGATATTGAGATCGATGTACGGAAAGGTTTACCCAAACTGCGTGCTGCATGGACTTCCAACAAGAAAAATGAAACGCAGCTATCCTACGCCCGCAAAGGCATTATCACACCCGAAATGGAATACATCGCCATCCGCGAAAACCAGGGTGCCACTCAACAACACATTACACCGGAATTTATCAGGCAGGAGGTAGCCGCCGGCCGTGCGATTATTCCCGCCAATATCAATCACCCGGAATGCGAACCCATGATCATTGGTCGTAATTTCCTGGTAAAGATCAACGCTAACATCGGTAACTCCGCCGTGACCTCCAGCATCGAAGAAGAAGTAGAAAAAGCAGTATGGGCCTGCCGCTGGGGCGCCGATACCATTATGGATCTCAGCACCGGAAAGAACATTCATGAAACCCGCGAATGGATACTCCGCAACTCACCCGTTCCCATCGGTACCGTACCTATCTATCAGGCACTGGAAAAAGTAAATGGGAAAGCCGAAGACCTTAGCTGGGAAATATTCCGGGATACTATTATCGAACAGGCAGAACAAGGGGTAGACTACTTCACCATTCATGCCGGTGTATTACTCCGTTACATTCCACTCACCGCCAACCGTGTTACAGGTATCGTATCGCGTGGTGGCTCTATCATGGCTAAATGGTGCCTCGCCCATCATAAAGAAAACTTCCTGTATACACACTTCGAAGAGATCTGCGAAATCATGCGCACCTACGACGTCTCTTTCTCTTTAGGTGATGGTCTGCGCCCCGGCAGTATTGCCGATGCCAATGATGCCGCACAGTTTGCAGAACTTGAAACACTGGGCGAACTCACTAAGATCGCATGGAAATACGATGTACAGGTCATGATCGAAGGCCCTGGCCACGTACCCATGCACCTGATCAAAGAAAACATGGACAAGCAGCTGGAACATTGCCACGAAGCACCTTTCTATACCCTCGGGCCGTTGACAACTGATATTGCACCCGGTTATGATCATATTACCTCCGCTATCGGCGCAGCCATGATCGGTTGGTTCGGTACCGCCATGCTATGTTATGTAACTCCCAAAGAACACCTGGGGTTACCAAACAAAGAAGATGTACGGCAGGGAGTCATCACGTATAAAATAGCTGCACACGCGGCAGACCTTGCCAAAGGCCATCCTGGTGCACAACACAGAGACAATGCACTCAGCAAAGCCCGCTTCGAATTCCGCTGGGATGATCAGTTTAACCTGGCACTGGACCCTGACACCGCCCGCTCTTATCACGACGAAACACTGCCTGCCGAAGGCGCCAAAGTAGCTCACTTCTGCTCTATGTGCGGACCACACTTCTGCTCTATGAAGATTACACAGGAAATAAGAGAAGCCGGTATGGCAGAAAAATCAATGGAATTCCGCGAACAAGGCAACACTATTTACTCATAATCTGACAGTTATACAATCGCGGTACAGTTTTGGGATATATTCATTAAACACCAATACTTTGATACAGATCATCACACATACAGGCAAAATAAACCACGAACCAGCCCTCTGGCTCCAACTTTTGCAGGCAGGTGCTGATAGTATACTGGTACGCAAACCAGGCTGGCAGGAGGCAGATTACGAGATGCTGTTGCTCGATACCAATCCATCCTGTTATCCTCACCTGATCATAGCCGATCACCCAGGATTATGTGAGCGCTATGGCCTGTCAGGGATACATTTTGGGGAGGCCATCAGGGGAGCTATATCACAGGAAGAATTGCAACGGTATCAGCAATCAGGCTGCCTGCTCAGCACGAGTATTCACAGCATACATACATTGCCGGTAGTCAGCAATGTTTGGAACCAGTTGCTTCTCAGCCCGGTGTTTGACAGTATTTCCAAAGCTGGATACATGGCCGCGTTTGACACTAACTTCCGGTTGGAAAAAGATGGGTACAAGGGCAATGTCATTGCATTGGGGGGCATCAATCAGCAGACTGCTGACAAAGCCCGGCATATGCGCTTTGATGGCATTGCCCTGCATGGCGCCATCTGGCAACATCCGGATCGTGCATTACGAACTTTTATCAGTATCCGTGATGCATGGTCAGGCAATTCATTCAGCTCATCATGATTTCTATACAGTACATTTCACAGCAAACCGACACCTTCTCACATCTTGACAATATCCGGATGGCTTGCGTAGCAGGCTGTAAGTGGATTCAATTACGCATGAAAAATGCGGATATTCCAACTATTACAGCAACTGCGGCACTGGCAAAAGAAGTGTGTGATGCTCACGGTGCAACCCTCATTATCAATGATCATCCTGACATTGCAGCATTGGTAGGTGCACACGGTACACACGTGGGTAAAGAAGATATGACGGTAGCCGAAGCCCGTAGCATTGTAGGCCCCCATAAAATAATAGGGGGCACTGCGAATACACTCGAAGATATACTGCGACATGTAGCAGATGGTGCCGATTATGTAGGGCTAGGGCCGTACCGGTTTACCACTACAAAGGAAAAACTAAGTCCCATTTTAGGGCTGGAAGGCATCCGGAAAATTATGTCCCGGCTACAGGTAAATATTCCTGTTATTGCTATTGGCGGCATTATGCCCGATGACCTACCCGATCTTTTCAGTACAGGTATTCAGGGCATTGCCGTAAGTGGACTCATTACACATGCTACAGACAAGCGCCAGCTATTATCTACACTTTATCAAACTATACCACATGCAATCACTACAAATAGCTGATCATACATTTACTTCCCGGCTCTTTACCGGTACGGGTAAGTTCTCTTCTTTACAATTGATGGAACAGGCGCTGTTGGCTGCTGCCACTCAACTGGTGACAGTTGCCCTCAAGCGGGTGGACATACAGGATACAGGCGATAACATGCTCCGTCATTTGCAATCCTTTAAATTAATGCCCAATACTTCAGGGGTAAGAACCGCCACCGAGGCTGTGTATGCAGCACAACTGGCCAGGGAAGCCCTGGAAACGAACTGGGTGAAACTGGAGATACATCCTGATCCCCGATATCTGATGCCGGATCCTGTAGAAACGCTCAAAGCCGCAGAAGAATTGGTAAAACTGGGTTTTGTGGTGTTGCCCTATGTACATGCAGATCCTGTATTGTGTAAACGGTTAGAAGCCGTTGGCGTAGCAGCCGTGATGCCACTGGGAGCACCGATAGGTAGTAACAAAGGCCTGCGTACAGCAGATTTTCTGGAGATCATTATTGAGCAGAGTAATATACCTGTCATTGTCGATGCGGGTATTGGCTGTCCTTCTGATGCTGCAAAGGCGATGGAAATGGGTGCAGACGCTGTACTGGTAAATACAGCTATAGCAATAGCCCACGATCCGGTAGCAATGGCACAGGCATTTGCCACAGCCGTAGTCGCAGGCAGAATGGCGTACGAAGCAGGATTGGCGCCGGCATACACACAGGCAGTGGCTTCCAGTCCCCTTATTGGTTTCTTAGACGAAGTATAGTATGGCAGACTTTAAAACACTCTTTTCCCAATACGATTGGGAAAAGGTAAAAGATAGCATTTATACAAAGACAGCTGTGGATGTAGAGCTGGCCTTGCAGAACAGGCGACGGACTATCGAAGACTTCAAAGCATTGATCTCCCCGGCAGCAGCACCGTATTTGTCGTCCATGGCACTGTTGAGCCAACAGCTCACCAGGCAACGGTTTGGGAATACTATGCAGTTGTATATTCCGCTTTACCTGAGCAATGAATGTCAGAATATCTGTACGTATTGCGGGTTTAGCCTTGATAATAAGATTGCCCGCAAAACGCTGAACAGGGCAGAGGTACTGGCAGAAGTAAAGGCGATAAAAGATATGGGTTACGACCATGTACTACTCGTAACAGGTGAGGCGCAGCAGACAGTAGGGCTTGCTTATTTCAAGGAAATGCTGGAGCTGATCAGACCTTACTTTTCCAACATATCGATGGAAGTACAACCCATGGACCAATCAGATTATGAGGAGCTCATTCAACTGGGCCTGCATAGTGTATTGGTGTATCAGGAAACGTATCACGAAGCAGATTATAAACTGCATCACCCCAAAGGAAGGAAATCTAATTTCAACTATCGCCTGGATACACCTGACCGCCTGGGTAAAGCGGGTATTCACAAAATAGGGTTGGGCGTACTGATTGGATTGGAGGACTGGCGAACAGATAGTTTTTTTACAGCTTTGCACCTGCAATATCTGGAGAAGACTTACTGGCAAACGCGGTATAGTCTTTCGTTTCCGCGTTTACGTCCATGTGCGGGTGGGTTGATGCCAAAGGCGGTGATGAATGACAGGGAATTGGTGCAGTTGATCTGTGCGTATAGATTGTTGTCGGCAGAGGTGGAGATCAGTCTTTCTACGCGCGAATCTCCGCGATTCAGAGATCATGTGATACAATTGGGTATTACTACTATGAGTGCGGGGTCGCGTACCAATCCGGGTGGATATACGATGGGGGATGATTCGCTGGAGCAGTTCGAAATTTCGGATGAAAGAAGTCCTGCAATAATAGCAGAAATGCTTCGGACAAATGGCTATGAAGCTGTCTGGAAAGATTGGGATAAAGCCTTTTGATCGCAGCAAAGATGCTTTTAAAACAACAGTCCTGCCTGCTGGCGGGACTGTTGTTTTTTACCTAAATCCATTACTGAAATTTGTTACTTATAAACATAAGTAGCCGCTTAATCTTTGAATTCAAATGTAAGTAGCACATAATGAACAACAGCATTACCCTTCATTTTGAACAAAAAGAACAGCCCCGCTTATAATGAACAAGATATTCAGTGAACTACTTTTTCCAAATCACGATAAGTTCTCACAGTATCATGCGCACTCCGCAGTGCTCTGCGCTGATTGGCTACCAGTTCACGTATACTATATGGCATTGAGATATCGGATCCCAGTACATCCTCATAGGTACGTTGTGTCGCATCTTCGCCATACTCGCATGCGGACAGAATAGAATGCCTGTCATGCCCTGAAAAAGTAGCTTTCACATCCATCCAGGTCCTGTATAGTTTACCATAAACAGTAGTATTGTGCGTAGGTTCCACACCATCATCCTGCAATATGGTATTCAGTTGATCTATATAAGTAATACTTTCTTCTCTCATTCTTTGGAACAGGGCTTTCAGATCAGCATCATCTGTCTGATCGATGGCCTTCAGATATCCCGCTACACGGTCATTATTGATCCTGATCAGATCATTCAGGGCTTCTATCAATTTCTCGTTCAATTGCATGATGATAGTTTTTAAATGAATGAAGAATGTTGTGTTCTTTAAACCATGAAATTCAAAAATTCTACCAGCCTTCTCAGATACCAGCTGTTTTCCTGCTGGTCAACAATGAATATACATACTGCCGGTAGAAAGCATTTATCAGTAGCGTACATTTCACCTCCCAACGGGGAATATGTTCTACATGGCATTTTAGCCGCAAACGCAGTATGCATAGGGATTTCGGGGTGCTAAAACGGTTTACACCGCTATTAGGAGCACATCTCATGGAAGAGCTGCTTAACTGGCACAAATTTTCTATTCTTTAAGATAACCAAATCTTTTTGATATGAACGGCTTACTTTATCTAATTGCAATTATTCTGATAATCGGATGGGTTTTGGGCGTGTTTGTTTACTCTGCAGGCGGTTTGATTCACACCTTGCTGGTATTGGCAATTATTGCTATCCTCGTAAATATAATACGCGGTAGGGCTGTTTAACAGACTGCCTGAACATGCGGAAACGTTATCGATTGCAGCCGACGGAAAGAAGTATTCTTCTTGAGTCGGCTGCAACTTTTTTTATATAAAAACCAATCTAACTGTAAGCTCGTATATCTTGGTGCACGTATGAGAAATCCGCCCAGGCGGCAACTGTTATATATTGTCATGTAATGTTTGTTTTTAATCTCTAAATTTTAAACTCCATCTTATGTTCACACGGAAGACCCACTCCGTTACCAGCAATGGTAGGGAGGATGGCATTGCCATGCCTGACGTACATCGTCGTACATTTTTAAAATATGCAGGTATGGGCGCAGCCGTACTCTCCGCAGGTTCTGTAATCAGTAGTTGTAGTGATGACTACGCCAACGATGGCGCTGGCATCAGCCTTGGCAGCGGTGATACCGCTGTATTGAATTATGCCTATGCATTGGAACAGCTGGAAGCTGCTTTCTATACACAGGTGATCTTAACCCCGTATGCCGGTATCAGTGACGAAGAAATGTCTTTGCTGACTGATATACGCAATCATGAAATTGCACACAGGGAATTCTTCCGGAAAGCACTTAGCACAGCAGCTATTCAGGACTTACAGGTCGATTTCAGTAGTATCGACTTCTCAAAGAGAGATAAGGTGCTGGCAGCGGCATCTACCTTCGAAGACCTGGGTGTGGCGGCTTATAATGGAGCTGGCAAGTATATTAAAACGCCCGCCTACCTTGGCCTCGCCGGTAAAATCGTATCTGTGGAAGCCCGCCATGCTGCTTATATCCACGATCTGGTAAGTCCCGGTTCTTTCTCTTCGACGGCTGATTCAAGTGGTCTTGATCCGGCTAAAACACCTGCTGATGTATTTGCAGCAGCCAGTGTATTTATCAAAACTCAGATCAACACGAACACGCTCCCCAAATAACTCCTAAAACTACCACTCATGGACCTGCAAAATATCTTTTCTGAAATAGAGAAAAAAGACCCTGAAATATATGATAGGCTGGATACCCGCAGAAATGTGATGAAACAGTTTGGTCGCGTACTGGCCTTGTCTGCAGTACCTTTCGCACTCGGTGGCATGTTTAAAAAAGCATATGGCCGTACGCCTGCCGATGTACTGGCTGTACTCAATTTTGCATTGACGCTCGAATACCTGGAAGCCGCCTTTTATGCGGAGGCCATCACGCATACATCGCTGTTCCCAACTGAAGCTGCGCTGCAGGCTTTCACCACTATCGGTAATCATGAAACTGCGCATGTGGCCTTTTTAAAAACGGCTATTACCGGCGCGAGTGGTACCCCTGTTGATAAGCCTACTTTCGATTTCACAGCGGGTGGTACATTCAGCGATGTGTTCACTAACTACGGTACATTGCTGAAAGTGGCACAGGCATTTGAAGATACGGGGGTAAGAGCTTACAAAGGGCAGGCTGCCGTATTGATGGAAAATTCGACGGTGCTGACTGCTGCTTTACAAATCCATTCAGTGGAAGCAAGGCATGCAGCCCATATCCGTTCCATGCGCAGGGCAACTACCGGCAATACTAAAATAAAACCATGGATCACCGGCAAGTACACAGATGTTCCAGAGACACAACCTGTTTACAATGGTGAAGAAAACGAGGTACAGGCAGATATAACCGTAACGGGTATCGCCACACAGGTGACACAGGACGCCGCGACAGAGTCATTTGACGAACCGCTGTCGAAGGCCGATGTATTAGATATCGCGCATCTGTTCATCGTACCGTAAATCAATTTTACCGGCCGAAGGCCAAAAAAAAAATTGAAAATGCTTTTGCCGCTGGCAGAAGCATTTTTTCGTAAAGGGCTTACCTTTGCCGGTATGAGAAAATATCTTTTGTTTAGCCTGCTCCTGGCAGCCTGTGGCACATCCCGTCAATCTGTGAATACTTCAGATGTATCTCAACTCCGTCTATTACAAAAACACGTCATTCCTTTCAATACGACCTTTAATGGTACCATGGTAGGAGGACTCTCAGGTATTGACTACGACGCTGCCCGCAATGTATATTATCTCATTTGCGACGACCGTTCCGAACACAATACTGCGCGCTATTATACCGCACAGGTGCCTGTCAATGGCGACAAAGTAACCTTCACAGCGGTGACTGCACTACCCATGCGCGACGGCCGTCCTTTTCCTGCCATTAAAACCATGGCTCCCGATCCGGAAGCCATGCGCTACAATCCTTACACTGACCACCTTATATGGAGCAGTGAAGGGGAGCGGATTGTAAACGCTAAAGACACTATACTGAAAGATCCTGCTATATACGAGATATCCCGTGATGGCCGTTTCATTGATACCTTCCCGGTGCCCTCTCAAATGCACATGCAGGCGACAAATAATGGTCCCCGCAAAAACGGCACTTTTGAAGGGTTGGGTTTCACCCCTGATGGTAAATACATGTTCGTAAGTGTGGAAGAACCGCGTTATGAAGATGGGCCCCGTGCAGGTCTGCAAGATACGACTGCCTGGATCCGTATCATTAAATACAACCTGCAAACCAGGCAACCTATTGCCCAGTTTGCCTACAAACTGGCGACTATTGCCGCCCCTCCGGTACCCGCCGATGCATTTGCTATAAATGGGATTCCTGACATCCTGGTATTATCAGAAAATCAGCTGCTCATCATGGAGCGTTCTTTCTCTACAGGTGTTAAGAACTGCACCATCCGCCTGTATAAGGCAGACCTTACCCATGCCTCCGATGTATCGTCTATCCGTTCTTTGCAGACGGATATGCATTTTACACCAGCCGTGAAAAAGCCTTTATTCAATTTTGAAAGTCTGAATACCTATGTGGATAATGTGGAGGGTATGACTTTAGGGCCGAGGTTGGCAAATGGCCACAGCAGCCTTATTTGTGTGGCTGACAATAATTTTTCCGACAAAGAAGAAACACAATTTTACATTTTCGAAATCGAATAACAATACTATTTTAGCAATGAGTGGTATCATCTAACTGTATAGTTGGAGATCCACTTATTGTCTACTATATTAGAGAATCATTCGAGATCTTGAATGTATAATCTATGCCAATTTTTAGGCTATCCGTGAAGACCCTATATTCCATTTAAGGCAGTCAAAATAATAGGTTCCCCACTTGTAACGAGCACTGTGTGTTCATGCTGGGCCACAAAGCTACCATCTTTGGTCACCAGTGTCCAGCCATCCCCCGAAGTATCAGCATAGTTTGCACCTGTAGATATGAAAGTTTCAATTGCTACCACTGCGTTACTCTGGAAACGGGTTCTGTTGAACCGGTCGTAGAAGTTAGGAATTTCCCTGGGGGCTTCGTGCAGACTTCTACCTATACCATGGCCAACCAGGTTCCTGATCACCCGGTATCCTTTTTCTCTGGCAGCTGTTTCTACAATACGGCCTATGTGAGACAGGCGAACACCATCGCTGATATTGCTGATGGCTTTATGCAGGATTTCGATAGAGGCTTTGATAAGATGGGCATGGTGGTACATATCTTCACCCAGTACAAAAGAGCCGCCATTATCAGCATAATAGCCTGCGAGTTCTGCCGATACGTCAATGTTTACGAGATCGCCAGGTTGCAGGATCTTTTGAGCGGAAGGGATGCCATGGGCTACTTCATTGTTCACGCTGATGCAGGTAAAGCCCGGGAAATTGTAAGCAAGTTTTGGTGCTGATCTGGCGCCCATTTGAGTTAATAAGGCGCCCCCATACTCATCCAGTTCTTTGGTAGACATGCCTACAGCGGCATATTGACGCATCTGCTGCAACACTTTGCCAACTACTTCCCCGATGGCCTGCATGCCGGTTAGTTCTGCTGTGGATGTAATGGACATAATTCCTCCTTTTTTTTGAAAAAGGGTTCATCTTCTACTCCTGCGAAAAAGCATTTTTTGTTATCAATTCCTTTCTCATGCTGAGCAGGAAGCCCTTTTTCATAAATATTTTATATCAGTTTTTCCAGACTGGCTATGATGCTGGCGTGAATATCTGCAATTGGCAGCATTCCGTTCGCTTCGTCATAGCACACTATTTTGGTAATGGCAGGGTCTGTATCTGCCAGTATTTCGTATTCTTTTTTCACCGCGAGCTGTAGGGAGAAGTCCTTTTCATGGATATCTTCTTTGCCGTTCAGGTAGCTACGGTCTTCGTTCTTCATTCTTCTGGTCAGTGCCTGCTCCGTGTGGGAGAAGGGCACATCCAGGTAAATGGAGAGGTCTGGCTGAGGTATACGGTTATACTCATATTCAAACATGTTTATCCAGTCACGCAGTTCCTGCTTTTCGGTGTCAGTGCTCAGTTTGGCGCACTGAAAGGCGATGTTGGACAGTACATATCTGTCTACCAGCACAGTATAGCCATTGGCCAGCCATTCGTTTATGGTACTGGCGAAGTCTTTTCTGTCTTCAGCAAAAATGAGGGCGACCAGCTGTGGGTGTACATTTTTCACATCCCCGAACTCTCCACGGAGGAATTTCGCTACCAGGTCTCCAAATACGCCGCCGTTCTGACTTCTTGGGAAGTGGACGAAGCGGGTTTCGATACCCTGTTGGTGATAATAACTGGTTAATAAGTCAATCTGTGTCGATTTTCCTGCTCCATCGAGTCCTTCTACGGCTATGAATCTGCTTTTCTGCATTGATCTGGTTTAGGGGGTAAAGATATTACATCTTTAATGGAAAGAGTTCCTGATAGTAAAGGTGACCCGTACATTTTCCGCAGATAACCCGCAGATATCCCGCCTCTTTATAGATGCGGGATATCTGCGGGTTATTGGCGGGTTATCTGCGGGTTATCTGCGGAATATCTCCCTTATCGCGCTATGGGCGTGCTATTGCGCGGATAGGCTATTTGAGGGGTTAGGCTTTAACATAACCTTAAGGGAGTTATACATTATTTTTAAAGGTTATAATCCAGATTACTGTATGCCCGAAACTTTACATATAGAAAAGGAGATCATCCGTTTGTTTGATTACACCTTACATCCTTCATCCGGCGAGCGGTTGCACCAGATCTTCTCAGGACCCCGTTTATCATTTTCGGCGACATTGGAGCGGCAGCAGTTATTACAGGCGTTTATATTTCATTGGGAGCGGATCCAGGGGTTCACTTATCATAAGGCAGATCTGCAGGAGGTGTATCAGTTTACGACCTATATAGAGCTACCTGAAAGCTCTATCTTTCAATACTTTGGAAAGGATAAATACCTGTTGCAGGGGAGGTGTATGCAGGCGATCCGGTTGCTGAGGAATATCTATGGGAAGTACCTGGTTCCTTTGCTTGGGACGCCTTTACTGGAACATTTTGCAGGGCCGGCAAAGGCGTTGTATGAGGCATTGGAGATCGACAAGTTGCCGAAGGAATTGACGTTTCAGCAGATCTTTGCATTTGCCCGTAGGCTGGTTTTGTGCAGGGAACGGAATATGACGGGGAAGTTCTGGGATGCGTTATTTGAATATGAGGCGTGGTGGTCGCTCGCGATGGGGACACGTAAACACGGATTTTCGATTCCAGCCTTTTCTGCGGATAATTTTGTGATAGAGCAGTTCTGGCACCCAATGGTGACGAATCCGGTTAAAAACAATCTGCAAACGACGAGTAATATGATTGTATTGACGGGTCCTAATATGTCGGGGAAGTCCACGACGCTGAAGGCAATAGGGTTGTGTGTGGCGCTGGCGCATTTAGGATTGGCGGTGCCGGCAGAGAGTTGCAGGATTCCGTTTTATGATCAGGTATTGGTAGCGATCAATGTGACGGATGATTTAAAGAATGGGTTTAGTCATTTTATGCAGGAGATTGTGCATCTTAAGACGACGGCGTTGCAGGCGAGGGAAGGGCAGCGGTGTTTTGCCATTTTTGATGAGATCTTCAGGGGGACGAATATTGATGATGCGATGGAGGTGACGTTTACGACTATAAAGGGGTTGAGTCAGTTTAAGCAGTGTCATTTTATTATTTCAACGCATTTGTATCAGTTGAAGAGTCAGTTGCCGTGGGAGGTGTATGAGCCTTATCAGCTGCAGGCAGGTATAGAGGAGGGGGTACCAGTGAATTATTATCAGCTGGATAGGGGGTGGTCGGAGCTGAAGTTTGGCAGGGTTATTTTTGAGAAGGAGGGATTGAGTGAGTTGTTGGAATGATTTGTTCGTTTGTTTTTAAAAATTTGTTTACTGCCCGACCAGTTGCTAATTAAACATTAGCGCTTCCTATTCTCTTTGCTGCAATTTTTCTGTAGGCACGCAGATATTTATTCAACCTGGCTACATCTTTTTCTGTTACTTCAGGTATGCGTTTTATATCCATATTATCAGTCAGATCATTCATTTTCACCGCACAGGACAGTGGGTTCTGAAGTGTCCGGTTTACGAAATGATCATAGTCTTCATCTTCCGATAATTTCGTTACACCTTTTAACGCTTCTATTAATTCGGGAGCTAATCCTTTAGCAGCAAGCTGTTCAAAGGTCCAGTCTGTATCTTCAACTACATCATGTAATACGCCTACAATCTTTTCTTCGGGTGTAATTCCCATGTTCATCACTCTCAATACATGGGCGATGTAAGGAGCGCCGTATTTATCTTTCTGTCCGTGATGGGCGGCGACAGCAATCTCAATAGCCATTTCTAATGTCATCATACTTCAAGTTAACGAATTACAATTTGTATAGCAAATAACACACCAGTGAGAGAAAGAAAATATTGACGCCGGTAGCACATCGGTAAGCTTGTAACCATTGCTGCCAGACGGGGTATTTGTAAAAACAAACCGCCTGTAATGCGTACTCCTGATGCAATGGAGATTTGTTGAAAAGTGACATTGATACCAGCGGCCGTACCGGCCAGTGATACTGGTATTTTCTCGTTGCTAATGTTTATAAAGAAGGTAACACGGCACCACATCCGATACCAAAATACCTGTACTGTTTCTTTTATCAATAAAAGATGCATGAACAACATTACAATCATCAATATCACGCCTACCTGCAATACTCTTTTTCCGAATATGGCCATTAATTTTATTGAATACAATGCAGCTTTGACGAAGGCTATTCCCTGCGCTGCAAAATAATACCCGGTAGTTGCAGCGTTATGGTGTTGATGAAAAAATATGCATCCTGTACGATGAAATAAGCGGCAACAGCACCAAGAATAAGTAGCAATATTTTTTAAATGCGTATCCCACCTTCCTTTTCACTGCCATTCTTTCCCCAATAAGAAATTCAATGTAAAATGTGTCTCAAATGAAAAAGGCTTTCAGCGTTAAATCGCCAAAAGCCTTTAATTTTTCGTGCTCCCAACAGGGCATGATCCTGTGCCCCCCTGATTATGAGTCAGGTGCTCTAACCAACTGAGCTATAGGAGCTGTTCTTTTCAGAACATTAGTATTTACTCACCCTGAATCCGCTGTATCCGTTCCCTGATGATTTCTTTATAAGCCTCCTTGTCACCTGCATGAAGGAAGCTAATATCTATAAAGTCTTCAGCTTTCCCGACAAATTGAATCGCCTTTTTAAACAGATTACTTATCTGGTTCGGATTTAATCGTGCTGTTTTGAATGCCGCTTCAAAATCTTTCCTCTTTATCTTTTTCTTTCTGGCATTTAGTGTAAGGGCCAGGTCTTCATCATCTTCTGGCATGACCAATGCAGTAGAAACCATATCATAACCCGGACTAAGTACATTCCCTCCGTGACTTGCATTATCTATCATGGAAAAGTTTTTTAAATGCATATCTGCATTGCCGGTGATAAAGCAAAAAAGTACCTGTTCGAAAAAATTAATGATATCCAGTCCGGGGGTATCTGAAAACTTGTAAATAATTCGGGCTATCTGCTCATAGGAACCTTTGTATTTATCTTCCGTTAACCGTTCCGATAATTGACACATATCCTCCATAGGGATTTTCCCCCCATCTTTTCTATCTATTCGTCTTGTAATGTACGCGAGATTGCCTGATTTCATTCTGACAAGGCAATGAGGAACAGTTGCAATGCCAAAAATGCGTGCAAGGTGCATGGTGAGGTCTTCAACGAGAGGAAGTGTGGGGAACTTGTCCATGTGTGGTTTTAAAATATATTCCCCACTCAATGCCCCCACAATAGTAAGCCGATTTTCTCCTGAATTTTTATCTCCACTTAAACTAAGCGACAATTTCGGTTGTACTCCCGTCACTCCTTTATGGCTATTTATAGCTTTTTGGGCAAGATCTTTTAGCTGTTCTTCCTTAAAAGGTAATTCTGGCGGCTTTTCTGTTCCAAAAATCAGCTTGCTGCAACTTGAATGAAAATCAACCTCCGTTGCAGATAATGGTTGGTAACAATAAAGACAACGGTTAGTTTTCATCGGGTATAATCATTTCAGGTTTAACACTCACAGCACCAATACAATCTTCACAACAAGCGAGTAATAACCCCATTCTATCTCTGGGAATCAATTTAAAGTTCCTTTCAGCAATACCTAATAACCATCCTTCAGGAATAAGTCCATCGAAAAAAGCGAATAACACCTTACTACTAAATGGCTTTTGCTGCAATGGAAGCGTTTTACTAATGGGCTGATTATTGGGATCAGATAGGTATTGTTCATCATAAATAAACTCATACCCGCTTTCCGTTTCAAATAGCCAGCCTGCGAGTTGATCATGCATGTAAATTGCAGCTCTTCTCATGACCTATCTATTTTTATTGGTCCTAACGTATACCCAAAAAGCTTTAATACTTCATTGACCTTATCAATCCGTAAAGTCTCTTTTTCACCTCCTTCTAATTCCCGGATGAACCTTAGTCCCACACCTGCTTTTAGCGCCAGATCTTCTTGTGTGAGCTCCAGCTGTTTACGTTTCTCTTTAACAAATTGGGCAGTTGTTTTTAAAGCAGGAGCTTCTTCAGATATGTTGTCTGTTACCTTTGCGAAAATAGCATGATTCATGACAGACCTTATCCCAGTATCCCGGCTTATAGCAGTTGTGTATAATGTACTGGTACCTATAACCTGCCCATTTGCTGCCAGCAGCTTAAAGAAAAAATATCCATCATCCGTTTGAGAAAGTACGTATCGGTCCTTACGATGACTATTGCTTCTGGCGGAGATGATGCCATTCATTGCCGCATCTTTTGATACATATGGCTCACTGGAGAGAATGATTTCTCCATTATTAGCCTTTAGGTGAAATTGAAAATTGCCATTAGGCATCCTGGAAATAACAAAAGTGGCCATACTTAAAGATAATAAAAATAATGCGCCCGATCGGGATTTATTTAGGGGTAAGTTGGCTGATATGTACCCGATCGGGTATAATAGAAGGGAGGGTAAATAAAAAAAGGCAATCCTTGCCAGATTGCCTGTTCGTGCTCCCAACAGGGCATGATCCTGTGACCCCCTGATTATGAGTCAGGTGCTCTAACCAACTGAGCTATAGGAGCTGTTCTTTTCAGAACGAAATTATATATGTAAACTTTCTCGGGTCCCTTTGCGGGACGGCGAAATTACTTAAAATTTATTCAATTTAACCAAACCAACCCTAAAAATTTTTATTCCACCTCCTCCACCTCTATATAGAAATTCTCATCATCTATATCAAAATCAGCTGCCGTCTGATTTTGAAGCGTCAATGTCTGCCAGGCAAGGGTAGGATAGATAAATTCACGACCTTTTATTTTTACCGGCATCCTGAAATCGGGAACGTCGGCTATCCAGCGGTATCGGATGGTGAGGTTCCTGCCTTTTTCGGAAAGGGAGTATTCCAGACGGGGAATCCGGGTGTAATGGAGGTATTGATTGAAGAAATAATGATAATCTTTGCCTGTGAAGTCACAGATGAACTGCTCCAGCTCATTGGCGGAGAGCGTCTGGTGGCTGAAATGCTGTTGAATCGCTGGCAAGAGGCGCTGCCAGAGCGCATTGTCGTTGATCACGCTTTGTAAAGTGAAGATCATCAGGCTTCCTTTGGTATACATGTCATTGATGTCATAAAAAATGTCATTTACATTGTAATTGCCGGTGACAGGTCTTTTATTCTTTACCTGGGATTGCTGGTCAAATATGAATTCGCGCATCACCTTATCACCAGCTCTGCAACCAGCATAGACACTTTCTGCGTAGGTGGCGAAGGCTTCATGCATCCACATGTCTGCGATGTCTTTGCAACTGATGTTATTCCCCCACCACTCATGCGCCGCTTCATGCCAGATCATAATGGCAAATTCCGGGTGAGGATCGGCGGGAATCTTACCTATACAGACACCGCTTTGGTGCTCCATGGGATAAATGCTTTCTACCAGTCTAAACCCGTCTTTAGGAAAAGGGTAGGGACCAAAATGCTTTTCGTAACAGGCTAACATGGCAGGGACTTCTTTGAAGTAGACTTTTGCCTGCTCCAGGTGGTAGGGCATGACGTAGTAGTCTACCCCCTGATCTTTATAGTGGGTGTATTTCCCTATGCTGAAGGTTACATTGTAATTATTGATAGGATAGCTCACCGCCCATTCAAACCGGGTCTTGTGATCGGCAACCGGAACTTTTTGCAGTAAACGGCCATTGGAGATTTCGGAAAAGCCTTCCGGAACAGTAATCCAGATTTGCATGCTATCTGGTTCGTCAGAAAGGTGATCCTTGCAGGGCCACCATAAACTAGCTCCTGATCCCTGACAGACTACCTGTGCCCATGGGTTGCCCAGGTCATCTTTGTCCCAAAAGACACCGCCGTTCATGGGGATATTTTTATTGGGGACCTGTGGATTGCCTTCGTAATAGATCTGGATTTCCTGGGTTTCACCGGCAGGTTGTATGTTGGGGTATTGGATGAAGACGGCATTGGCTTCGCGGGTATAGGTTAAAGACAGGCCTTTGAAGAGGATTTTTTGAATGCGCATATTTGCATAGAGGTCTATTTGCATTTTGTCGAAAGGGGAGATGATTTTATAGCGAATGATATTGTTGCCGCTGATGAAATGTTGGTCGAGGTTAATGTCGGCATCCAGATGATAGAAAGTGACGTCGTAGCAGGTGCGAAGCGGGGACAACATTCCCCTGAGTGTATCGGCTTTGGTAAAATTCTGCGGCTGGCTGAAAACAGTAGACTGGACAGAGACAGTGGGAGAGAAGGCGGCACCAGATTGGCTGGTAGCTGCTGATTGACCCGAATCAGTGGATGAATAGGAAATAGAACCTCCTATCGAATCTTTTAAAGAAAGACCACTTGTATCCTTCCCGATAGCTATTGATTTCACCTTCAATTCAAAATTCGCCCGCCAGGGCACATCTTTCAGCCCCCTCTTATTACTATTGATCACCGTCTCCCAATGCCGCTTCACATCATGCAGGTAATATTTCCCACCTGTTTTCTGATAATCTACCGACACTATAATCTGCTCAAACTTCATATCTGCCCTCAGAAAGGCAGACATCAACGTATAAGCGATGCCCCCTCTGCCATGCCTGTTTACATGCCTGATTCCCGCCGGACTAGCCACCAGATCATACCGCACCAGCGCCAGACTCGCTGTATCAACAAACAATCGTACACTCGCCAGCGCCTTCCGGTTATTATTTTTAGGCGTCACCGCTATCACCAGCTGATCCACCTGCAATGTATCCACATAGTAATTGAAATACCGAAAATAAGCGGGATTCAATATCGAATACTTTGTACCTCCGTATTTAATGATATCCTCTCTCAATGCCCCTCCAGGGGCATTCATAACATGACTGATCCAGTTATAAAACTGAAAATCCCGGTTGGAAAACGTCTTCTTCCGTCCATACTTCGTCACCTTCCACTGCTCCCCCTTTATCTCCAGTTCAGACTCATTATAATTAAGAGTATCACCCGCCAGCCGGATATCCTCCTTATAAAAAGCGGTCATTGCAACCGCTCCTGTATCATAATTTTCAGGAATACCTGCGATCATCTTTTTGACAATCTCCAGTGCCTGTCCGGGACGGACAGCCACCTCCTTCAGATTAACAATCTGGGCAACTACAGACGTTGGCAACAACAGAAGAAACAAATACTTCATGGCATCTTTTTCCGGCAAAACAACCGGAAATCCCGCCACCAGTCCACTCAAATCCGGATTTGATCATTCATTTTGATGTATTCTTTAGGCGACATCCCTACCTTATTTTTGAATGCCCTCTGGAAAGTAGGCAATGAATTGAACCCGCATTCCAACGCCAGTCCCATAATAGTCAGGTGCTCAAAAGCTGGATCAGATAACTTTTCTTTGAATGTTTCGATGCGGTAATTATTCACGAACTCATTAAAACTGGTGTTCAAATGCTGGTTTAATACCGCCGAGATATTTTTAGGGGGTAGTGAAGTATGTTCAGATAGTAAGGTAAGATTCAGTAAAGGGTTGAGGTACACCCTGTCTTCCTCCATGGCTTTTTTCAATAATGGTACGGCCATCGAAATCAACCGGGCCTCCAATGGGGCAGGGGTAGCCTTTACCTCTCTTTCCGGCATCAGCAATCCTTTTATTCCTAAAAAATACACCAGTGCTACCATCGGAATGTAAATCGGGTACCAATCCACCGAATCTAATAACTTGTCTGTCAGTTGCGGAATCACATATGGTATTAAATAAAGTAGCCAGACTACCTGAAACCCCATAAATGCCCCTGTGAACTGTTTCATCCACTTCAACCGGTCCTTTGCCAGGTTGAAGCCCTGCAGATGCCGATATGCCCGCAGTAGATAATAGGTGACTGACGCCCAGCGGGGAATATCTGCATATACATTATAGGTATCAATAGCCTTTGCCCAGGGACCACCATTATTTTTTAAAAGGCCGGTAATCACGCCAGCTACATAGATGACGGCCAGGAGCTGTGGCACCACATCTACCACCACCGGCCAGAAATGCCGCCGATCTTTTCGTGTAAGCCGAAAATCAGGATCCGTTACCGACCTGACATAAAAGTAGAGCAGGGGGCCAAACGGCATTACAATAATTAAGGGAATGAAGTTAAACAGGAAACGAACGATAGGGGGCTGCCACGATACGCCATTCAGGTACATATTAAATACAGCCAGGGTGATCAACAAGATCAAAGCGCCTAATAACCGGTTAGCATACCTGTTTTTCCTGGAAAAGAAGAGTAATCCGCACATAATGAACCCCTGCAGGGTCCCCAGCAACATCAATGTATTGAAAGCGAGATGCATGGAATGAGGTTAAACACCCTGAAAATAAATAAAATTTTCGGGCATAGGCATTAATTTGCAATGAACAGCAATAGCATTTTAAGTATGAAAGGCATTAAAAATATCATTTTTGACCTGGGCGGCGTTATCCTGAATATTGACTATCAGGCTACCTATAAGGCTTTTACTGATCTGGGGGTAGCGGACTTTACCAGTCTGTACAGTCAGTTCAAGGGGAACAAGTTGTTCGATGATCTGGAAACGGGTCGTATCAGTAATGAGGAGTTTCTGGCAGAAATGCTGAAGCATGCCCCTGAGGGAACCACAGAACAACAGATAATTGATGCCTGGAATGCGATGTTGCTGGACTTTCCGTTGCGCAGACTGCAATTGTTACAACAATTAAGGCAGCATTACAACCTGTATCTGTTGAGTAACACCAATGCCATTCACCTGGCAGCTTTCAATAAAATTCTGGAAGAGAGCAGGGGAATTCCGTCAATGGGGGCCTTTTTTGACAAAACGTACTATTCCCATCTGATTGGCTATCGCAAACCAGAAAGAGAATCTTATCAGCTGGTGTTGGATGAGAACGGGTTGAAACCTGAAGAGACATTATTTATAGATGACACCCTTCCTAATATTGAGGGGGCTACAGCGGTCGGCGTGCAGACCATTCATCTCCTTGCACCCAGAACCATTACAGACATATTCAGATAGGGACTATTTGATTTCCTCAAAATCGAGGTAATCGCCCTTATCCACTTTTGGTTTAGCCTGTTGGCTGAAATTATTTGACGGCTGTTGCTGCTGATAATACTGTTGTTCCTGTTCATATTGCTGGCGCATGCGGTCCTGGATGTCACCCATCTGGCGGCGCACCTGTTTTGCGGTCTGGTACATTGGCAATACCAGGTTGAATACGAACTTATATAGTATATAGCAGACTATTATTGCAATGATATAACCCATGGGGCAAAGGTAGCCCATAATCCGGTTCAGGGACTGAAAACCGGGTGTATTTTAAGATTCCTTTAACAGGGTGAGGGTCTTAAGAAGGGAGCATGATCCTGCAACCGGGCAGGGATAGTCCGGGAAAGGATAGAAAAATTTTAAATCGGCGCCAGTTTGGCCGGCGCCGGATAAAATTAATATTGTTTCAGCAGGGAAGCGGCTTCCAGAGCAGCTCCTTTATTGTATTCCCATGCCAGTTTGCGGTGGTTAACAGCGTCTACAATGGTTCCGATAAAGCAGAGTCCCCCGGTAAAAACATACAGGATACCCATACCCACCTGATTGAGTACAAAGCGGTGAATTCCAGCTATGCATACGAGACCAATGAGGCAGCAGATGAGTACTGTCTGTGGATCTTTACGGCGTCCCTGGTAGAGCGCAATAAACTTGCGTTTATTGTCTTCGCTATAATCTTTGGTAAGTTCCTGCAGCCACAGGAGCTCTTCCTGGTCAACACCAGGTAACATGGCAAAGGAGAAATCGGTCATTTATGATGGTTTTTAAGTTTCAATTGAGCTTTTCCAAGCTGTATTGTTCTGTATGACAATACCGCTACGGCGAAGGGGCTTAGCAGGTGATAATGAATGGCAGTTTTCCAGTCCCCGTGTAATAAATAATGAATGCCATGTCCCAATCCACATCCCGGGCACCAGGAGAATCCGATCCATTTGAAGGGGCAGAGACTAAAGTTACCATCAGCCGCCGGATGCATACAGTACAGTAGGATTAACGCCACCGGCCATATGATCAATTCTATGTTAATACGTTGTATGTGGTGAATAATCGACATATAACAAACGTCCCCACGAAGTTATTAGATTTTGTCGTAATCTAAGTAGAATAAGGATTTCCTTATGTAAATAATTTCGTACAAGTTAAAGAAAATGCGCTTTGATCAAAATAAAATCCTAATTTTGCATAAGGAAAATGATTCTAACGAAGGGGACTGGAAGTCCCCTTCTCGTTTTTTGTATGGCAAACGAACAAGTGATAACAAGCATCCGGGAGCATGCAGACGCAATGCTCGCTGAATATCCGGAATATTTTGTGGTCGATATCAGGATTAAGCCCACTAATAATGTAAAGCTATTTGTGGATGGTGATAATGGTGTACCTGTGGAAAAGCTGGTCTCATTCAACCGCAATATGTACGCAAGGCTGGAAGCTGCGGCGTTGTTTCCTGACAACGATTTCTCTCTGGAAGTCTCATCCCCCGGACTGGACGAACCTTTGAAACTGCACCGTCAATTTGTCAAGAACATTGGTAGAAAAGTGGCTGTAACCCTGCTGGATGGTTCCGAAAAGGAAGGCACCCTGCTGGCGGCTACGGAAGAAGTGCTGACGATAGAGGAGACGATCGGAAAGAAGAAAGAGAAAAAAACTACTGAAATAAATCTTAACGAAATCAAGCACACCAAGGTGTGCATCGTGTTTTAAAATATATAATATAAGCAAAACATGGCTAGTATTAATCTGATTGAGTCATTCACGGAGTTTAAAGAAGCGGAAAACATTGACCGTCCTACGTTAATGAAGGTGTTAGAAGATGTGTTTAAAACACTTCTCCGTAAAAAATATGGCTCTGATGAGAATTTTGACGTGATTGTAAATACTGAGAAAGGTGACCTGGAAATATTGCGCCGCCGTACCATTGTTAACGATGGTGAGGTAGAAGATGATAATGCACAGATCGCTTATTCTGAAGCCATTTTAGTAGAACCGGATTATCAGGTAGGTGAGGATTTGTACGAGGAAGTTGAGATCATGGATTTCGGTCGCAGGGCCATACTGGCTGCTAAGCAGACCTTGTCTGCCCGTATCGGTGACCTGAAAAAGAACATTTTAGTTAAGAAATATGCGGATAGGGTAGGTGAAATTGTAACGGGTGAAGTTTATCAGGTTTGGAAAAAAGAAGTTTTATTGCTTGATGATGAAAGGAATGAGTTAATTTTACCTAAATCTGAACAGATTCCTACCGATTATTTCAAGAAAGGTGAAAATGTAAGGGCAGTAGTAAAAAAAGTGGAGATGAAGAACAATGCTCCGCTCATCATTCTCTCCCGCACCCATCCTACCTTCCTGGCTAAATTGCTGGAAATTGAAGTTCCGGAGATCTTTGATGGCCTGATTGTAATTAAGAAAATCGTTCGTGAGCCCGGAGAAAGAGCTAAAGTGGCAGTTGAATCTTATGACGACCGTATCGACCCTGTTGGCGCCTGTGTGGGTATGAAAGGAAGCCGTATCCATGGCATTGTACGTGAGCTGCGAAACGAAAATATTGATATCATTAACTATACTGCGAATATTCAATTATTGATTCAGCGTGCGTTGACACCTGCACGTATCAGTCGTATGGAGATAGATAATGATAATAAATATGCATCCGTTTTTTTAAAGGCAGATCAGGTATCCCTGGCTATCGGTAAGAAAGGGGTAAATATCAAATTGGCCTGTGAATTGACCGGATATGAAATAGATGTATTCCGTGATGAGGAACAAGAGCAGGCAGAGTTCGATATTGACCTTTCCGAGTTCTCAGATGAAATCGAAGAATGGGTACTGGATGAACTCAAACGTATTGGTTGTGATACCGCGCGTAGCGTATTAGACCTGACAGTTGAGGAACTGGTACGTCGTTCTGATCTGGAAGAAGAAACTGTAAAGGACGTGAGAAGGATCCTGCAGGAAGAATTTGACAAAGAGTAAGACCGCACCACCACTTCCCCGGGATGTGGGCTTACTTGACAGGATTTTTTTTAAGTTATTGTTAATTGTTAAAAAGGAGTCCCGTTGATAAACGGGAAAAAAGGGGAGGCCCGAGATTACAATATGCCTGAAGTAACAAACAACACGCCGCGATTGCTGGCAGCAGCGAAAGAGTTTAATATTGGAAAGGAAACGTTGATCGACTTCCTTTCTAATAAAGGCTATGACATGGATGGATTCGGTTCACCCAATGCACGCCTGACCTCTCAGATGTATACCGCCCTGCAATCTGAATTCCAACAGGACAAGGCTAACAAACGCAAAAGCGATCAGATAGCCCTGCCCAAAGGAAGCGTGTTAGATGCAATGAAGAAGAAGGAAAAAGAAGAAGCAGAAGCAGCCGCTAAGAAAAAAGAAGCCGCTTCCAAGGAAGAGCAGCCCACAGCCCCGGTAGCAGAGGTACCAAAACCAGAAGCTAAACCAGAACCCAAACCTGAGCCCAAGGTGGAACAGCCTAAAGCTGAGCCAAAGCCCGAACCAAAACCGGAGCCGAAGCCTGAGCCTAAACCAGAGCCGGTAAAGGCCCCTGTGGCCGAAGTTCCTCCAGTAGTGGTGAAGGAAGAGGTAAAACCGCAGCAACCACCGGTAGCTCCTGTCGCTGAAAAAGCGCCGGAACCAAAGCCACAGCCGGAACCGCAACCTGAAAAGAAACCAGACGCACCTAGAATCAATGGTCCTAAGATTATGGGCACCATCGACCTCGATGCACTGAACAGACATAATAAAAAGCCTCAACCTGCTGCGGCCGCTAAGAAACCGGAACAGGAAGAGAAACAACCACCGGTTGCTAAACAACCAGAGCCAGTAGCTAAGGCACCAGAGCCAATACAGGTACCTCCTGTACAACAGCAGCCTACTCCTCCGGTACAAACTCCTGTAGCGACAGAGAAACCTGCCGAACCAGTAGTGAAGCCTACCCCGGTACAACAACAACAACCAATAGAAAAAGAAAAAATTTCAGCGCCTGCTGCTGAAAAAACTGCTCCCAAAGCTGTACAAGAGAAACAGGCGCCAGCTACCGAAAAATCGGCAGCTGCTCAGGAAAAAACAAAAGAACCGGCTGCAAAAGAACAAATTAAGCCGGCCGCACAGCATATGGACGTAGTTGCAGCAGCAGATATCACATCTGAGCAAGATGACAACACCGGTTCTGCCGTAATTGAAAACATTCAGGCAGAAAAACTCACCGGTCCTAAAGTCATCGGTAAAATTGACCTCCCCGTTCATTCAGAAAGGAGAGATCGTGACAACAAAGGCAATAATAACTTCAACCGCGGAGGCAATAATAATAATGCCGACAACAACCGTAAACGCAAGCGTATTATTGTAGAAAAGAAACCTGAGCCAATCCAGCCAGGTGATGAAGCCAACAAGGGTGGTGGTGAAGGTAACCGTGGTGGTCATCATGGTGGTGGTAACCATGGCAACCAGGGTGGTAACCGTGAAGGCGGTAACCGCAACTTCAACAGAGACAACCGCGGCGGCGGCAACCGTGATCATAGCCACGGCGGCCATAATAACAATAATAACAACAACAATAATAATAACACCAATACCAACCGTCCAGGTGGTGGTCCAAGCAGACCACATACTGCACCTAACCGTGATAACCGCCCAGGTGGTGGTCCGGG
>Ga0182005_1000087_pt1 | contig 70160 bp, 44 predicted proteins | sample Sormic07211103_1_FD_123021 | JGI IMG/M metagenome (GOLD analysis project Ga0182005, IMG submission 123021) | Rhizosphere microbial communities from Sorghum bicolor, Mead, Nebraska, USA - 072115-103_1 MetaG | ecosystem: Host-associated > Plants > Roots > Rhizosphere | place: USA: Nebraska... | reverse complement strand
GGTTGCTACCCTGTACTTTCGCTGGCGCAATGTGAAACAACAAAGTAGTCTCATCTCCCCTGCTGGTCAGCTCAAAAGGCAGGGAAGCCTCCTGGCTGGAGAAGCCGGCAGGTAGTTGCAGTCTCACGCTGCCTTTGGTCGCATTGCCCATGTTGCGCAGTTTTACCTGTACAGGTTGCGCAGTGGTGCTGGTGAATACAAATACGCTGTTCGCCAGGTTGGCTACTACCGGGGGAGCGATGATGAGGGGAGCGTACACCTCCCCTTTTACAGGGTCGGTGCGTTTGTACTGTACCGGGCGGGTAATAGTCAGGTCTTCACCGTTAATTTTCAACCGGATAGTTGCCTGAATAGAAGGAATGTTTTCAGGATTACCCACGAGCAGTGGATCCTGAATGGTGTATTCCCCTACACCATGAGGAGTACCCAACCAATACGGTTCTGAGATAGGGGTATTGTCTGGCACCTGCATGGTAACCGGAATATTTTTCAGTTGATTGAAGTCAAGTTTGTTCTGGTCAAAGGTGGTGTCCTTGCTACCAAAGCTGAGCGACTGGATCTGTACTGGTACATTGCTGTTGCAGATCACCTGTACACTTCCCTGCATAGGTTGACCCGGTACCACTACTTCATTATTACTATATGCTTCTGCCCAGATGCCGGAGCAGGCAAGAATGAGTTGCTCGGTTTCCTGCAGTTTCTGGTTGCGCCAGTAACTATCAGGGAGGGCTTTGATCGCCTTCCTGATCTGCAGCAAGGCAGGCACGGTAGCGGCAGGATCTTCTAATTTATAGGCAGCTCTTGCCTTGTCAATCATCTCACCGATGGCCTTACCGCCTTCAATACGGGACCAGGTGGTATTGATACCATCCAGCAGGCTTCTCTGTGGAGAATCACCTTTGATAGTGGTAAAATATTCGAAGGAGCTACCCCGGGCAGCAGCAACGCCAAATCCCTGGCTCTTGTGCTGGGAACGGCTTTCAGCAGCAATTTCGCCATACCCTTTGCCCAGGAGGTAATTGAAGGCACCTACATCGAGTTTGAACTGGTCTTCGCTGGTGGTGTTGAAGCCACCAAAGTTGAAGGTGTTCCAGAGCAGGCGTTTCACCTTCCAGGGTTTTACGTATTGTAATTGTTCAGGAAAACGTTTGGGATCGGCAGCGGCATCAAAGGCTTCGGCAGCGATCATAGCGGACGCCGTATGGTGACCGTGACCGGCGCGGCTATCAGCAGGGAAGCGACATACAATTACGTCGGGCTGGAATTTACGGATGATCCAGACAGCGTCTGCGAGGATCTGTTCGCGATTCCAGATCGTAAAGGTTTCGGTGGGGTTCTTGGAGAAACCAAAGTCCAGTGCACGGGTAAAGAATTGTTCCGCACCATCTGTACGGCGGGCGGCGAGCAATTCCTGTGTACGGATCAATCCCAGGAGTTCCCCCTGTTCATTACCGATCAGGTTTTGTCCACCATCACCACGGGTAAGGGAAAGGTATCCTGTTCGGTATAATTTTTCGTTTGCCAGGTAGCCTAGCAGGCGGGTATTTTCATCATCAGGATGAGCGGCCATATATAAAACACTTCCCAGCGTATCCAACTTTTTCAGCTTCAGGGCAATGCTGGCAGAATTGTTCACGGGCGAGGGTTGTCCCATGGCCGTGATGGCCGCCAGCATGCCTGTTGCCAATGCTAAACAAATGCTCTTTACCATTTCTTTCGAGGATTTAAACAGGCTCAAAAATAGTGATTATAAGAAGGTGTTGGTGAAAATGTGATAAAAGGAAACAGGTATGGAAAGGTATAGGTAATCGATACCCTGGCTATAGTGTAACTATAGTATTACTAGTACATTAACAGGTCACTAAAAGGGCACCAATATATCACCTCAATATCCCCGGGATATTGAGGTGATATATTGGTGTACTATTGGTAGACTTATAATGATAGGTTGGTATTATAGCCGGGATATAGCCAGACTATAGATAAGCTATTGTTAATGAACAGCTTTGACCTATTATTTTTTAAACATAAAGTAAACGGCGCCCAGAATGAGGGCAAATGACACCAGGTAGTTCCACCTGATTGGTTCTTTCAGGTAGAAGATGGCGAAGACGGCAAAAACGGAGAGGGTAATGACCTCCTGGATGGTTTTGAGTTGGAATCCGGAGAAGCCTTCCTGTTCGCCGATGCGGTTGGCAGGGACCTGGAAGCAGTACTCGAAAAAAGCGATTCCCCAGCTGATAAGGATAACTTTCCAGAGAGCGACATTGGTGAATTTGAGATGACCATACCAGGCGAAGGTCATAAATGTGTTGGAGATGATGAGAAAAATAATGGTACGCATGCTGCGAATGTACTGCGTTTTGAAAATGAATAATAAGATGTATCAGGGAGATATATAACAAAAAATTCGCCAGATGGGTGGGGAAAGTAGAAATGAGATAAATTAGAAAAGAGGGAAAATTAAGGAAAGGGGAGCTATGTCTGCCTGTTGCTGCAGGCCGGTAGGGCCTAAATAAAAATCCGCCCATCTCAGGGTCGTACCCCTGAAATGAACGGATCCAGTTTGTAAATAGAAGGTTATCAGGAGGCCAAATACCCACCCGTTAAAATTGGCAAGCATAGCGGGAGGTATGGTATCTTTTCCTTTAGCAAAATAGATAAAAAAAATAAACCGGCCCAAAAGAGCCGGCCGGTTGTTACAGGTCTCAACTTTCCTATCATGCTTAGGAGTTGTAAGTTTTCAGAGTGCTTAAAGGGGACTTGTACCACCCTTCTTGCTTCATATATAATGATCTCTGGTAATAATCTAAGGTATAGGCACCTGCCTTTTGCAGGTAATGTGGCTTGACTGCGCACCTATATATATTATATATAAGACCCGCTCCTTCGTCACTGGCAAATCCATGCCTTCCAGCTGACCCCTTGCCCTCAGGCAGTGGTCTCCTTCCCCAACTTGTCAATACCACTCTGTTTTTTCTAAAATAAAGAATGGTTACTCTTTAAATATTTTTAGCAGGCGCCTGCTAAATGCCGGCTTCTTATTCACTGTCTACATATATAATACAACCGTTATTATCGTTACCATTAGTCCGTTTTAAAAAAAACTTGTCTTTTTTTAAAAAAAGGCCTCCAGAAGAGCAAAGATGAGCCACGGTGGCTCATTGACAAGTATAAAAAATTTATTTACTTTTTTTGTCCGGTTGCTAATCAGCCAATTAGCCGGATAATTGATAGAATAAGCATAATTTTGCTATATTCTATTTTTGAAAGCCGACTTTAGTTTTTAAAAAGTAGAATGAAAAGATAGTTACAGGATGCTGCCGCTCAACAATACAGATATAGTCACCGGGGTCCGGAACAGGGATAAACAAGTATTTGAAATTATATTCAATCAGTTTTCACCATCCATGTTCAGCATTGCCTTGCGCTACCTGAAAGATCAGGAAGAAGCGCAGGACATTGTGCAGGATGTATTCCTGAACCTGTGGCGAACCGCTGAGAATCTGGATGAACGGGCACCTATCCAGCACTACCTGGCACGGGCCACCGTAAATACCTGCCTCAACCGTATCAAAAAAACCCAAAGGCAGCAGGCTTACGCCAAAGAACAGCAACAAACACAGGAGCCCGGCACCATTGGGCACCTCCTGCTGGAACACAAAGAACTGGAAGCCCAGTATCTCTCTATCTTAGAAAAATTACCCGAACAGTGCAGACGGGTGTTTGAGATGAGCCGCATCAAAGGATTGTCGCCGGCAGAAATCTCCCAACAGTTAAATATATCCATCAATACAGTATACACACACCTTACCACCGCACTCAAAAAAATCAGGTTGGGACTGCTCAATCAGCAGTAGAGGGGCATACATATATATAATATATATATGCGCCCAAGAAAATGTTAAATTTTTCCGCGGGGACTAATGGTAAGTAAATTCTTGATTGTATTAATAGTAAGAGATGAAACTACAGCAACCTGATATCGATGTCGTTATCCACTACCTGGAAGAACCAGGAAATGAGGAGCACAAACGTTCACTGGATGAATGGTTGCAGCAGGATGCTGCCAATTTGGATATCTTTTTAGAAACCAAAGCCTTATGGCAGGGCGACGATCTGTTGCCTACCGCAGCCACCTATAATACCACGCAACAATGGCAAAGACTGGAAACACTGTTCGCTACGGAAGAGATCCTCTCCGGCAACAGCCCCCTTTCTCCTGCTACATCCACCTCAACTCCCATCATTAAGATGCGGAAACCTGTACACCGTTACTGGTGGGCAGCCGCCGCTTCTGTGCTCCTGATGGCCGGAACTTACCTCCTGGTCCGTCAGCCAATGTATACGACCCAACAAACCGCACAAAATAAAGATAGCCTGCTGCTGCCAGATGGTACCAGACTCTATCTGAATGCTCATACCTCCGTTAAATACCCCCGCAAGTTCAAAGGTGATACCCGCGAAGTTTACGTACAGCAAGGGGAAGTATTCGTAGATGTAAAGCATATGCCTGAAAAACCATTCACCGTTCACCTGAAAAATGTGGACATTGAAGTACTCGGCACCTCCTTCGATGTGAAAGAAACCAAACAGGGAGTAAAAGTCTTCGTACAGAGTGGTAAAGTAAGAGCCATTTACAAAAACAAAAACAAATCAGTGATCCTTACACCCGGCCAGGAAGCAGATATGCTCCTTGCCAGCGAAAGCATCACAACCCGTCATCATAGAAATAATAATCCCATTGCATGGAAAACTGGTCAGCTGACCTTTGACGATGCCCCATTGTCCGAAGTCGCCGACATCCTCGAAGATTATTATAAAGTACATATCGTACTGAAAGGTGACGAGGTCGCCGATAAAAAGTTGATTGCTACCTTCCATACGGAATCACTTTCTGAAGTACTGGACATCCTGTCTAAAACACTACAGGTACATACTGTACAGAAAGATAGCCTCGTAGAAATTTATTAAGTACTTCCGGAGAAAAAATGCAGGGAACTCATATGGCACTCCGGAAGGCCGCTTTATATAAGCGCTGGTACATCGCACTTTTTTGTGCATGTATAGGGCTTCTTTTGGCATGCCCATTAGTGAAAGCCCAGAATGCAGATTCTATACATGTCTCCCTGAGAGTAACCCGTACCCCCCTTCGTCAGGTACTTCGCCTCATCGAAAAACAAACCGGCCTTACCTTCGCCATTTCTTCCTCCGTCATAGAAAATTCCCGGAGCATATCTATTACTGCCAACCATCAACCATTAAATTCAGTACTGCAACAACTATTCTCAGGAACCAAATATGCTTTTGAAATCCGGAATAAACAGATCATTGTATTCCCCATCCTGCAATCTCCTCCCGTAAGTGGCGTACCCAGGATTCAAGTCAAACCGGAACCTGAAGACTACACCGTAACCGGGGTAATATCGGACGGAGAAAAGCCACTGGCTGGAGTTTCCATCAGAGAAAAAGGTACCCGGAATGGGGGTAGTACGAACGAAACCGGTCGCTTCAAACTAACTGTCAATAATGGAGACGCTGTATTACAGATCTCCCTTATCGGTTACGAACCTCAGGAAATACCACTCAGACAAAGAAAAACAATCGATGTACTGCTCATAGGCGATACCAAAATCCTGAATGACCTTGTCATCATCGGGTATGGTATTCAAACAAGGGCGAATATCAATGGAGCTATTACCAAAATAGAAGGCCGGCGCCTCAAAAGCCGTCCGGTGACGAATGTAATGGCCGCCCTGCAAGGTACCGCACCCGGCCTGCTCGTAACACGCCTCAATGGACAACCCGGCAAGGAAGGTTTTAACCTGCAGATCCGTGGTTTATCTTCTGGTAACAGCAGCGAACCACTGGTACTCGTAGATGGTGCACCCGGTTCTATCAACTTACTCAATCCGATTGATATTGAATCTATCTCAGTACTGAAAGATGCCGCTGCAGCCAGTATCTATAGCCCACAAGGAGCTGGTGGCGTGGTACTCGTCACGACCAAGAGGGGAAAAGCCGGAAAGATGAATGTAGAATACAATAGCCTTTTTGGCCTGGAGCATCCCATCAACTTACCGAAACGCATGCACTCCTGGCAGGCAGCGACCTTGCTGAATGAAGCCGCAGCAAATGCGGGCCTAAGCCCAATCTGGTCTGACCAGGAAATAGGGTATCTGAAAGATCCGGCAGTAGGTGCAGTATCTGACTTGAATGGAGATTATAAATATTATTTTGATAATGATCCGCTGAAGAGTGTGACGCGTCAGAATAGTTCTGTTTCCAATTTTAATGTAAGTGCGCGGGGAGGAAATATTGATCACCAATACATGTTGTCATTAGGACAGTTTGCACGCCAGGGATTGTTCAATACAGGTCCTGACAATACAAACAGGAATAACGTACAACTCAATGTCAATAACCGTTTCAGCGACATGATCAGCCTGGAGACGAGTTTACAGTATGCCCGGAGTCATACACAGTCTCCGGGGTATCGGGTGGATGGTTACAATGGCTTACTGAATTACCTCTATCAGGCGCCCGGCAATCTGCCTACCTATGTGCCGAATACCAGTAATTACACCGCTGGATATAACCCTATTTCATTATTACAGGACGGTGGTAAACGCGATGAACAGACGTCATTCGCAGATGCTACTTTTAGTCTGAAGGCAGAGAACCCGGTAAAAGGGCTTACGCTGAAGGCCGTGTATAGTCCGCAGATCACGCATTACTATGATGGTCTTGGCAAGAAGACGATCAGCTACTATAACGGGAATGGCTATCTGAGCAGCATCAATTCCCCGAACTCCCTGAAAAGAGGCGATCTGCTGGAAGTACAGCATAGTTTGCAATTACTGGCAGATTATGATATTCCTGCAGGCAAACTCAATACCATTCATATCCTGGGAGGTTACGCATACGAAAGTCATTATCAAAGGCAGAAAATCTCATCCCTCTTCAACGTAACTGATAATGAGATTGCGAATCTTGCCTTCAATGATCCTTTGACTTCGGATATGCGCTGGTTCAAGGCTTCGGGTTCACAGGGATCACTGTTTACACGACTCAATTATAATTTCAATGACCGTTACCTGCTGGAAGCAAATGTGGTAGCAGCCAGGCTGTTTTATAACAGTTCTGAGGCGGGAGCTATAACCCGTCAGCATATCTTCCCTTCTTTCTCCGGTGGATGGCGATTAAATAATGAGAAATGGTTTGGGCATGCATTCCGTTTCTTCGATGAGTTTAAACTACGGGCTTCCTGGGGCCTGTTGGGCAACTTCAACTGGCGTGCGGGACTAAATGATTACAACTATCGGGATCAGCTGATGTATCCGCAGGCTTATCCTTTATTGAATGAAGATTATAGTGACAGGTATATGCCCGGCAATAATAACTGGGAAACCATTAATACGACGAATGCGGGATTGGATATGGCTTTCCTGAAAGGGCGGCTGACGGTAACAGCAGATTATTTTGTGAAGCACAATCCGCGGATCCAGATAGCAGCGCAGACATTGCCTCCTTATAACTATGCGTTCCCTTCTTTCTTTATTGCCAGCATGCGTTCGTGGGGATGGGAGTTGAACATTGGCTGGAGAGATAACAGAGGTGCATTTAGTTACTGGGTGAATGCGAACCTTTTTGATGGTCAGAATAAGATCCTGAAGTCCAATGGCAATACCGCATGGTTGCCAGGGAATAATAAAGGCCTGGATGGATTGCCGTACAATGCGATCCTGGGTTATAGAAGTGATGGGTATTTTAATAACAATGACGAGGTTACCGCACATGCGTACCAGAGTACTACTACGGCGGCAGGAGATTTGAAATATGTGGATCAGAATAATGATGGGATTATTAACGGTGGAACTTATACGAAAGCGGATCATGGCGATTTAGTGTATTTGGGAAGTTCACAGCCGAGGTATTCTTATGGATTTGATGCAGGGTTTTCTTATAAAGGATTCGATTTTTCTGTGTTCTTCCAGGGGATCGGGGAGCGAAAGGTGATGGTACCGGCGAAGTATAGTATGCCGTTTGTGGAAGGATGGCAACAGCCATGGCAGATTCATTCGAATTACTGGACTCCTGAACACCAGCTGGCGGCATTTCCGAGGTTGTATTATGGGTATAATCAGAACCTGGCATCGAGTTCATTCTGGGTGATGAATGCAGCGTATATCAGGTTGAAAAATTTACAGCTGGGGTATACGTTTAGGTTTAGTCATGGGCAGCCGTTGATCAGTAGTTTGCGGGTGTATTTCTCCGGGCAGGATCTGTGGGAGAAAAACAGGATGAAGATCAGGTATTACGATCCGGAGCAGGCGGCGAATACGGGGTATCAGTATCCCTTCTTCAGGTCGTTTACGTTGGGGATGAATGCGATATTTTAATTCCTTCCATTGGCTTATAACCTGACCTATTGAGCAATAAATAACGACTTTTAACACATAAAAAACGCTTTTACCAAACGGTAAAAGCGTTTTCACTTATTGGGTTGTTAGTATTCACTTAATGTTCTTTCTTACCTGCCAGCAGGTACAACACCGCCATACGCACAGCTACCCCATTCTCCACCTGGTTCAGGATGATAGAATGCCCTGAATCGGCCACGTCAGAGCTTAACTCTACGCCGCGGTTGATCGGACCCGGGTGCATAATCACAATCTCTTTCTTCAGACTATCCAGCAGCTGACGGTTCACACCGTAAGCCAGTGAGTACTCCCTGAGAGAAGAAAAGAGTGGTGTATTTTGTCTTTCCAGCTGTATACGCAGCACATTCGCCACATCGCACCATTCCAGTGTTTCGCGGATGTCGTAGCTTACATTCACCCCAAGAGCTTCCTGCATATGCTTAGGAATCAGTGTAGGCGGACCTACGACGGTCACCTCTGCACCCAGTTGCTTCAGGCAGTAGATGTTTGACAACGCTACGCGGGAGTGCATGATATCGCCGCAAATAGCGATCTTCTTGCCTTTTACCTCACCTAGCTTTTCCCTGATAGAGAAAGCATCGAGCAGCGCCTGTGTGGGATGTTCATTGATCCCGTCACCTGCGTTTACGATAGGTACCTGAATATGTTTGGATAAGAAGTGTGGCGCACCGCTGGCCGAGTGTCGCATTACCACCATGTCCACTTTCATGGAGAGGATGTTGTTCACGGTATCGATCAGGGTTTCACCTTTTGATACCGAAGAACCGGATGCAGAAAAGTTCACCACGTCAGCACCGAGACGTTTCTCCGCCAGTTCGAAGGAGATACGGGTACGGGTGGAATTTTCAAAAAATAAATTAACGATGGTAGTATCCCTGAGCGTAGGAACTTTTTTGATAGGTCTCTGTAAAACCTCTTTGAACTGATCAGCTGTTTGAAAGATTAGTTCTATATCCTGACGCTTCAGACCGCGAATTCCGAGGAGATGATTTACTGATAATGACATTTAAGATGCAAATATAAATGACCTGAATACAAAACCCAAAATCAATATCCGGACGGTGTCGTGTTTTTACTAAAAAATTAAGCTCATGGCGGGTGGGGCCTATTTTAAGAAATTTGATATTTCGGTCCCAGATTTGTTTTCAAATTAAATTTCAACGCTACCCACCAACCACCTATCTGCTTCTACTCAATAATCACATCATCGTGCCCGTCACGATCTTTCCATCGTACTTTCACCTTTTCCGAATTGACGGCATCAATTTCACGCCCCGTATAATCAGCCTGGATCGGTAATTCCCGGGTAAAACGGCGATCTATGAGTACCAGTAGTTCTACAACGGAAGGTCTGCCGAAATCCAGCATAGCATCCAATGCAGAACGGGTGGTACGGCCTGTATACAACACGTCGTCAATCAATACCACTTTTTTATTCTCAATTGAAAAATCGATAGCAGTTTCATTTGGCACATGCAGTGCCTTTCCTTTATTGAAGTCATCACGGTAAAAGGTGATGTCTATTCTTCCATATTGGATTTTTACGCCTGGCAGCAGCTTCTGCAGGGTATTATAAATTCTGTCTGCCAGATATATACCTCTGGGCTGCAATCCGATCAGCGCAGTTTGGGAGAAGTCTCCGTGATTTTCGATTAGCTGGTGACAGAGTCTGTCAACAGTGATGGCCACTTGTGTACCACTCAGTATGGTCTTCAAAGTATGCAGTTTTAGGGAGTAAAAATAAGGAATATGAAAATACCGAAGGCCAAAAAATACGTATATCTTGCATACGTTCTCCTTTTAATCATTATCATATGAAGCAGCTCCTTATGTTATCGTTGTCCTTCTTTGTATTTGCATGTAATTCTAAATCCCAGTTGAAAGTAGGTGACAAAGTGCCGGCTTTTCAGCTGAAGGACCAGGATGGTAATACTTTTGATATCAATTCTGTATTGGGAAAGCAGCCGTTGGTGATCTATTTTTATCCAAAGGATGAGACCAGTGTATGTACAAAAGAGGCGTGTTCTTTCAGGGATTCATACACCGCTTTTTCCCAGTATGGGGCCAGGGTGATTGGTATTAGTTCTGATGGGGTGGCTTCGCACAAAAAGTTTGCCGGGCACCATCAGCTGCCGTTTACGTTACTGGCTGATACGTCTAATTCAGTGAGGAAATTGTTTGGTGTGCCGAAGACCTTTGTGATTCCGGGTAGGGTTACTTATGTGGTAAATAAGGAGGGTGTGGTGGTACATACTTTCAATTCTATGAAGGATGGCGAGAAGCATGTGACGGAGTCACTGGAGGCACTTAGGAAGATGAAATAAAAATAATATTCTCCGGATAAAAAGAGCCTGTATCTTTCTTTTTGATACAGGCTCTTTTTTATTTGTCCGTCTTTTTCTAAGCATTTATGCTTCCTTCACGAAAGGGTAACCGTATTCAGTAGGTGGTACCAGCGTTTCCTTGATAGTCCGCGCACTCAGCCACCTATACAGGTTCAGCATAGAACCTGCTTTATCGTTGGTACCAGAAGCTCTTGCACCACCAAAAGGTTGTTGTCCTACGACCGCACCAGTCGGCTTATCATTGATATAGAAATTACCTGCCGCATTCACCAGCTTTTTAGTAGCCAGATCAATGGCATATCTGTCCTGCGCAATAATAGAACCTGTCAATGCATATGCAGAGCTGCTGTCTACCACACGCATAATTTCTTCAAATTTATCTGCTTCGTAAGTGTAGATCGTCAGAACTGGTCCGAAGATCTCTTCACACATAGTTACGTAGGTAGGATCTGTTACTTCGATGACGGTAGGCTCGATAAAGTAACCTTCAGTCTTGCTGTAGTTGCCACCAGCAATGATCTTTGCAGCCGGATCTTTCTTCGCATTCTCAATATAAGTAGTGATCTTATTGAATGAACGCTCGTCGATCACGGCATTGATAAAGTTGCTGAAGTCTTCTACAGTACCCATTTTCATGGTCTTCAGTTCTGCCAGCAGGCGGGTTTTCACCGCTGCTGCGATATTGGAAGGCAGGTAAGCGCGGGAAGCTGCAGAGCATTTCTGACCCTGGTATTCGAATGCACCACGTGCCAGTGCAATAGCTGTTACATCTACATCGGCAGAGCTGTGTGCCAGTACGAAATCTTTACCACCGGTCTCCCCTACTATGCGTGGGTAAGCTTTATACTTATTGATGTTCTGACCGATGGTCTTCCACATATGCTGGAATACAGCGGTAGAGCCGGTGAAGTGAATACCTGCAAATTCAGGATGGCTGAAGCAGATATCGCCCAGTTGGGGACCATCTACATAAATGAGGTTGATCACACCTGCCGGCAGGCCTGCTTCGATCATGATCTGCATGAACATGTTGGCAGCGAATACCTGGGTATCAGCTGGTTTCCAAACCACTACGTTTCCACACATCGCAGCGGAAGTAGGCAGGTTACCTGCAATTGCTGTGAAGTTGAACGGTGTTACTGCCAGTACGAAACCTTCCAGTGGACGGTATTCGGTACGGTTGTGTACACCTGGGGAGCTAACGGGTTGTTGTTTATAGATTTCGGACAGGAAATGTACATTATAACGCAGGAAGTCGATCAGTTCGCAGGCGCTATCGATCTCTGCCTGGTAGGCATTTTTGCTTTGACCCAGCATGGTCGCGGCATTCATGTGGTAGCGATATTTGGTCGCAATCAGTTCAGCGGCTTTCAGGAAGATGCCGGCGCGTTGTTCCCAGGTGGTAGCAGCCCATTGTTCCTTAGCGGCGAGTGCTGCGGCGATGGCGTCATTTACGTGGGAGGCGTCGCCCATGTGGAAATGACCCAGTTTGTGCTTGATTTCGTGAGGAGGGCGCAGGTCAACAGTTTTTCCGGTACGGATTTCCTTGTTGTTGATGTACATTGGAATATCCGCCTGCTGCGCCTTAAAGGCAGACAGTTGCTTTTTCAATGCAACCTTTTCTGGCGATCCGGGTGCATAGCTGTAAACCGGTTCATTTGCCGGTGCAGCAAAATGAAAATAAGCGTTGTGCATTCTCAAAGAGTTTTTGTTGTAACGAGATAATATAAAATTAGTGTCTTTGAACGAAAAATCATGGATCTCTTCGAGATCACTGGTCTGTCGTGGGTTTCACTGGCTTGCGGCTGGCAGGAAACGGAGCCCGTTATGCGAATAAAGGAAGATGTTTCCTGTTCTGCCAAAATTAAAAAAGCCCCTCCTGCTGGAAGGGCTTTTTCGCTTAAGAAGCTTTAATTATTTTCTTTGGACATCATCAGGTAAGCTTTAATGAAGCCTTCCAGTTCTCCGTCCATCACAGGGCCTACGTTTCCTACTTCAAAATCGGTACGGTGATCTTTGATCATCTTGTACGGATGGAATACATAGGAACGGATCTGCGAGCCCCATTCGATTTTTCGCTTATTAGCGTTAGCGGCATTTTTCAGCTCTTCGCGCTTGCGCAGCTCTTCCTCATACAGGCGTGATTTCAGCATAGTAAGTGCTTTCTCACGGTTTTCACCCTGTGTACGGGCCTGCTGGCATTCCACGATGATGCCGGTAGGAATGTGCTTGAGGCGCACGGCTGTTTCCACCTTATTGACGTTCTGTCCACCTTTACCTCCTGAACGGTAGAATTCCCATTCCAGGTCGGCCGGATTCACGGCAATTTCAATGGTATCATCCACCAACGGATACACATAGACTGAAGCAAATGAGGTATGCCTGCGGGCATTGGCATCGAACGGAGAGATACGCACCAGACGGTGTACGCCGCTTTCAGCTTTCAGCAATCCATAGGCAAAGCTACCGTCGAACTCCAGGGAAGCTGATTTGATACCAGCACCGTCCCCGTATTGCACGTCGATCTCAGATACTTTCCAGCCTTGTTTTTCACCGTACATACGATACATACGCAACAGCATCTCGGCCCAATCCTGGCTCTCGGTACCACCGGCACCGGAGTTGATGGTGAGTACTGCCGGCATCTCGTCTTCCGGCTCGTTCAAGGTAGACTTAAATTCCAATTCATCCAAAGCGGCCACTGCTCCTTCGTACGCAGCTGCTACTTCTTCTTCAGAGGCTTCACCCTCTTTCTGGAAGTCCAGCAGTACCGCGCTATCTTCAATAGAGGTTTTCACCTGCTCGTAAAGATCGACCCAGAACTTATTGACTTTGATCTCTTTCAGAATTGACGTAGCCCGGGCATTGTCGTCCCAGAAGCCGGGGGCTAACGATAATTGTTTGTCATTTTCGATTTTGGCTATGCGGTCCTGGACGTTAAAGAAAACCTCCCAGGACATGGAGACGGTCCCTCATAGCTTTGAGTTGTTCTGCTGTCATAATGGTGGCAAATGTAAGGAAAAAGGGGAACAATATTTGTTGCACATAGACATTATTCTTCGCCCTTAAATTAAAACTTTTAACTATCCATGAAAGCCTCCCATGAAACCCTTTACTACAAGAACAGCGCAATTTTTAATACAATAGGGTATCTGATGGTCATAGGTGTGAATGTGCTTGCGGGCTTAGGTATGATCAACGGCAATACGACCGCACAGGTCTCTGACAAGTACGACAATCTCTTTGTACCGGCGGGTTTTACCTTTTCGATCTGGGGTGTCATTTACCTGGCATTGCTGGGCTTCATTATATACCAGCTCTGGCTGGCGTTTGCTGCCGGGCATGAGGACGCATTGGAACGATTCATGGAAAGGATGCGCGGCTGGTGGTTGATCAGTTGTATGGCTAACAGTTGCTGGCTCTTTGCCTGGCATTATGAATTGCTGCCACTGGCGTTATTACTGATGCTCACCTTATTAATATCATTGCTGGCTATCCATTTAAATTTTAATATTGCTGCACCGGGCTTTAAAAATAAAGCACCGGAGCCCGGCCGTGCTGTGCGATGGTTCATCTACGTCCCCTTCAGCCTGTATCTGGGCTGGATCTGTGTAGCTACAGTAGCCAATATCGCAGCCCTGATGGTTTATTCCGGCTGGGATGGTATGAGCGTACCTATTACGGCTATACTCATCCTGCTGGCATGTGTAGGTGCCACTTTCCTGGTCGTATTACGACATAATATCGTGGCAGGTATGGTGGCTATCTGGGCATTTTATGGTATCATTGCCAAACGGCAGAGCGAAGTGACGACCATGGCTTTACCGGTGATAATCTGTTGCCTCACAGCGATTGGCATTGTGTTAATTGCGGGTGTGTGGGAGGTTTTTCATAAAAAGGCCGTTAAATAATTTATTACATTTGGAGACTAAAAAATCAACTCATGTTCCCAACGACAAATCCTGAATCAACAAAAGCCTGGCAGGAGCTGCTGAAACACGCAGACCAGATGAAACAAACGCACATGCGCACTTTGTTTGCGGAAGATGCTGAAAGATTTAACAAATTCAATCTGCGTTTTGAAAATATCCTGTTCGACTATTCAAAGAACATTATTACAGAAGAAACACTGACAAAGCTGTTTGCACTGGCGAAAGAGTGTGGTGTGGAAGAAGGGATTAAAGCCATGTTCAGCGCTGAAAAAATAAATGCTACTGAAAACAGAGCAGTACTGCATACAGCACTGCGTAACTTTTCCGGCAACCCGGTAGTGCTGGATGGCAAAGATGTAATGCCGGATGTACTGACTGTACAGAAGAAGATGGAAGAATTCTGTGAGCGTATTCACAGTGGTGAATGGAAAGGTTATACCGGTAAGCCTATACGTTATATCGTAAACATCGGTATCGGTGGTTCTGACTTAGGTCCGGTGATGGTGACCGAAGCACTGAAACCATACTGGAAAAAAGGTATGCAGCCTTACTTCGTGTCCAATGTGGATGGTACTCATATCGCTGAGACACTGAAGAAAGTAACCCCTGAAGAAACTTTATTCTTAGTGGCTTCCAAAACCTTTACTACACAGGAAACAATGACCAACGCGCTCACTGCACGTGCCTGGTTCCTGGAGCATGCGAAGGATGAAAAGTTCGTAGCGAAACACTTTGCGGCGTTGTCTACCAATGAAAAAGCGGTGAAGGAGTTTGGTATCGATCCTGCGAATATGTTTGAGTTCTGGGATTGGGTAGGTGGACGTTATTCACTATGGTCCGCGATTGGATTGAGCATTGCCCTGACTGTAGGTTTCGGTAACTTCAAACAATTGCTGGAAGGTGCGCATGCAGTAGATAAACATTTTCAGACAACTCCTTTAGAGAAAAACATTCCTGCTATCATGGCCCTGGTGGGTCTGTGGTATGGTAACTTCTTTGGTTCCGCTACTGAAGCTATCTTAGCTTATGACCAGTATATGCATCGCTTTGCAGCCTATTTCCAGCAGGGAAATATGGAGAGCAATGGTAAGTATGTAGATCGTAATGGTAAAGCGGTAACCTATGAAACAGGTCCGATCGTATGGGGTGAACCTGGTACAAACGGACAGCATGCATTTTACCAGCTGATCCATCAGGGTACCCGTATTATACCTGCAGACTTTATTGCTCCTGCTATTAGTCATAATCCCATCGGAGATCATCATGTGAAGTTGCTGTCTAACTTCTTTGCACAGACAGAAGCGCTGATGAATGGTAAGAGTGCGGAAGAGGTGAAAGCGGAGCTGGTGAAACAGGGACTGAAAGAAGCGGAAGTAGCTGAGTTAACACCTTATAAAGTGTTTACAGGTAACAGACCTACGAATTCATTCCTGGTGAAGGAGATCGATCCAAGAACATTGGGCTCACTGGTAGCACTGTACGAACATAAGATCTTTGTGCAGGGTGTAATCTGGAATATTTATAGTTTTGATCAGTGGGGAGTTGAGTTAGGTAAGCAGCTGGCGAATAAGATCCTGCCTGAGCTGGTGACTGATGCGGCTGTGAGTAGTCATGATAGTTCAACTAATGGGCTGATTAATGCGTGGAAGAAGATGAAATAGTAGCTTCATATGGAAACAATAAAGAGAGAGGGGTTTGCCTATGGTAAACCCCTCTCTCTTTATTGTAAGAATACTCAATCCAGGGTAAACAATCAAAACCGCCAATCAGGGCGACAACTCAATAAGAATAGCTGTTCCCTGCTGCCACTGGCCAAATACCTGCAAATAAAAAACCTCCGGAAAAATCCGGAGGTTGTATAAGAAGTTTAAGAAGTCAATTTGAACCTTCCCTTACCACTTATCTACGTCTTCACTATGTGAAGTAGCAGATGCAGTAGCGGCAGGTGCGGCAGCAGCTTCAACAGCGGCTTCCACAGCATCAGAAGTACCTTCTGCGCCTTCTCCATCTTCATCATCACGTACATAGTCGTGATTGTAGGCATCAAAATCGAAGTCGGGCATCAACTCAGTCTTCACGTAGTTGATGGTCTCTGTTAATGCATTCAGGAACTTGTTGAAGTCCTCCTTGTACAGGAACACTTTGTGCCTGTCATAACCATTGTCATTAAAGCGTTTTTTGCTTTCTGTAATGGTCAGAAAGTAATCATTTCCCCGAGTGGTCTTTACATCAAAGAAGTATGTTCTTCTTTTGCCCGCTTTCAATCGTTTAGAAAAGATACTGTCATTATTTCTTTCCTGCTGATTGGTATTTTCGTACGCCACAGTTGATAGATTTAAGTTGTTAACGAATCAAATCCTTTTTCCAATAAGCAACAAATATACTATTGTTTTACAAATATCAAAATAATTTTAAATGATTTTGAAAAATGATAGAAACTCAGCTTAGGTACTGGTTTTCAGGCATGTATAAGATTTTGATCCTTATTCTATTATGGATTCATCATCGCCAGATTGCTGCCGGGCGTACAATTCTGCGTAGTAACCATTTAATGATAATAATTCGTCATGGGTACCGGTTTCCACGATTCGTCCTTCATCCAAAACAATGATCTTATCAAAATCAAACAGGGCAAATATACGGTGGGTAATAATTATAGCTGTTTTATCTTTCAGGTAAGCATATAGATTGCCGATGATTTCTTTCTCTGTACGGGCATCTACAGCCGACAGACAGTCATCAAACACCAACAGATTCGGATCTTTGATCAGACCCCGGGCAATGGAAATACGTTGCTTCTGCCCACCACTCAATGTCACACCCCGCTCTCCTACCATGGTGTTGAAGCCTTCGGGGAATCCCAGGATATCCTTTTCAACGGATGCCTGACGGGCCGCACGGCGTACCGTTTCTTCATTTGCTTCGGGGGTACCGAAACGGATATTGTTGGTGATCGTATCTGAAAACAGGAATACATCCTGCGGTACATAACTTATTTGAGTACGTAAGTCTTCCAGCTTCAGGGTACGCAGGTCCATGCCATCCAGCATCACCTCTCCTTCCTGCGGATCGTACATGCGAATGAGCAACTGGGCAAGGGTGGATTTACCTGAACCGGTATGACCAATTACAGCTACTTTCTCTCCCGGTTTTACGGTCAGGTTGAAGTGCTGAATGGCCTGAATACCTGTATGCGGATAAGTGAAGGATACATTTTTGAAAACCACTTCACCTTTTACATTTATTGACTTTGCATCAGGTCTGTTGTAAATATCTGGTTTGATATCGAGAAATTCGTTCAGACGTTTCTGACTTGCGGCGGCACGTTGTATCATACTTGCGACCATCCCGATAGAGAGGAACGGGAACATGAGCATGTTTACATAAATAACAAATTCTGCAAGGTTACCCACCGTGATGTTTCCATGTATTACCTGTATGCCACCGATAAAGATCGTGAGCAGTACGCTCAACCCGATCATCAGGGCCATGCTGGGTTGAAAGAGTGCATCGGTCTTTGCCAGACTCACAGAACTGATCTTATAATCTTCACTGGCCTTTTCAAAATGTTCTATCATACCTTCTTCCTGTACGTATGATTTGATCACACGAATACCGGAATAAGATTCCTGCGCGATAGAAGTAATATTGGATAATTGTGATTGGATCCGTTCACTCTTCCTGTGAATGATGTGATTCACATAATAGATAGTGAGTGCAAGGAAAGGCAGTGGAGATAAGGTATACAGCGTGAGCAGCGGGTTTACATCTATCATGAGGTATACCACGATCACGAGCATAAAGATGGTGCGGGTAGCGTACATAATAGCCGGGCCTACATACATGCGTACACGTGATACATCTTCAGTGATACGACTCATGAGGTCACCGGTGCGGTGCATCTTAAAGAAGTTGAGATCCAGCAGCTGGTAGTGCTGGTAAATTTCGTTCTTAAGGTCAAATTCAATGTGGCGGCTCATCACGATGAGGGACTGCCTTTGGAGGTATAAGAAGAATCCACTCAGCAGGGCGAATACGAGGAGCATGACGCCATAGAAAGCGAGGACTTTAGAGAAGTCGGAGTGGAAAATAGTTTTGAGATTGGTATCACTGATAAGGTGATAGTTGTTGAGGTTCTGTGCCAGCAGATCGAAAATCTGACGCACCATGATAGGTTGAAACACACTGAAGACAATGGAGATAACTGTGCAGATTAACCCGAGCAGGAAGCGCCATTTATAGCGAAGGAAGTATTTATTCAGTACGGCAAGGTGTTTCATTAGTCTATCAGTCGTAAAAATCCTTAAAGCAAATTTCCGTTTATGTTGCAGCTGTGCTGCGAAAGTATGGTCAGCTAAACAAAAGGGGGAAGTTCCCCTCCCCCTTTCTGATAACTTATAAACTTTTCAAAGCCTCAATGATCTTCTGTTCGCTCTCGGCTTCACTTACGTTTTCCTTCACGAATTTCTGACCAGTGATGTTTTCGAACAGTTCGATATAGCGTTCGCTCACGGTGTTGACGAATTCATCGGACATTTCAGGCACTTTCTGGCCGTCTTTACCCTGGAATCCATTTGCCATCAGCCATTCGCGTACAAATTCTTTCGAGAGTTGTTTTTGTGCTTCACCTGCTTTTTGTTTTTCCTCGTATCCTTCTGCGTAGAAGTAACGGGAAGAATCAGGTGTGTGAATCTCATCGATCACGTAGATGGTATCGCCAATTTTACCAAACTCGTATTTGGTATCCACGAGGATCAGGCCGCGTTGGGCAGCCAGTTCTTTACCACGGGCAAAGAGTGCCAGTGTATATTTTTCCAGCTGTTCGTAATCTTCTTTGCTTACCAATCCTTTTGCGAGAATCTCTTCACGGGAGATGTCTTCATCGTGCCCTTCGTGCGCTTTGGTCGTAGGGGTGATAATCGGAGTTGGGAAATAGTCGTTTTCCTTCAGGCCTTCCGGCATGGTTACGCCACAAAGTTCACGTTTACCGCTTTTGTAAGTTCTCCAGGCATGGCCGGTGAGGTTACCACGCACCACCATTTCTACCGGGAAAGTTTCACATTTCAAGCCAATGGTTACATTTGGTAAGGGTACAGCCTTCACCCAGTTAGGCACGATATCCCTGGTAGCATTCAGCATAATGGCTGCTACCTGGTTCAGCACCTGACCTTTATAAGGAATTGGACGGGGCAGCACCACATCGAAAGCGGAAATACGATCGCTGGCTACCATGACCATCTCTTTATCATTGATGGTATATACGTCTCTTACCTTTCCCTTGTAGAAAGCCGTTTGCCCGGGAAATTTAAACTTTGACTCTAACATGAAAATTTACCTTATTAAAACAATTAACGAATTTCCTTCAATCACAGGGCAATTTCTGCCACTTATGCATTCAGATGCGCAAAAATACTTTAGCTGGGATTAATTAACTAAGAAAACTTTAAAAGCCGGGAATTATTAGCGCCGGCAAATTGATGAATAAGATTTAAAATATATTCATTATCAGGATACTGGGTGAGCCATTCCTTAACATTCGCATCGGCAGTGATAGCAGTGTCACGAGGGATGTAACCCATGCCATAGAACCGGCCTTTCTCCATCAGGATACAGCTTTGTTCTGCAGCGTCACGGCCCGCATCTACAATCATAAAGGAGGGCTGTGCCTTCTGCATGTGGATGATGGCGGCCCGTACCCGGAGGTTATAGTATTCCGGTAATTCTTTTTTATCGCAGGCACCTTTGCATTGATGACCTGTTAGTGGTTTGCAGGCACCATCTCCTTTCTGCAGAAAACAGAGACGGGGGCAGAGATCGAATTGACGGATCAGCCCTTTTAACATCTGATGACCCTGCACCAGCAAAGGGAATGAATGGAGCGGCATGGTATACTTGCGGCGGCGTTCTATTACGAGGCGCAGGTAGCCCAGCTGGTCTTCGAAGGTGTAGAAGCCGTATTTAAATTCTATGTTCTTCTGACTCCTGTTATATTTTGGCCACAGCCGTTTAATCTCTACGCTTTCGAGGATGTTGGCCATCAGTTCAGTACCTGTCACTTCGTGAGAGATGCTGTGGATGTTGCGCAAAAACTCCTGGCGCTGGCGGCTGGGATTGTTGCCTGTGAAGTGGCTGTTGACCCGTTTTTTGATGTCCTTGGCCTTACCAACATAGATCACTTTACCTTTCTGATCATGGAAGTAATAAATACCGGGATTGGAAGGCAGTTTCTTCACCTGGTCAGGCGCCAGGTTAGCAGGCAGGAATTGCTCCTTGCTGGTAGTTTTGAGTGCTGCTGAGATGGCGTTGTTGGTATCCAGACTCAGGTAGAGGCCGAAGAGACGAACGGTGGCAGCAGCATCGCCGGCGGCGCGGTGGCGCTGTTCTACAGAAATTTGCAGGGAACGGCAAAGGTTGCCGAGACTGTAACTGGGTAAGCCGGGCACGATTTTTCGGCCGAGGCGTACAGTACAGAGTTTTTTGGTACGGAGGTCGTAGCCCGCCTGCAACAGGTGATATTGTAAAAATGAATAGTCGAAGTTGACGTTGTGGGCAACGAAGATGTTGTCTTTCAGCAAGGCAAAGACCTCGCCGGCGACATCTGCGAATTTGGGAGCAGTGGCCACCATATCGTCGGTAATACCAGTGAGCGACTGGATGTAACGCGGGATAGGTACACCAGGATTGATCAGCGATTCGAATTGCTGAACAATTTGAGTACCATTATAAATGAATATGGCGATTTCGGTGATGCCATTGGCACTGGCGTGCCCACCTGTGGTTTCGATATCGACGATTGCGTACATAACTCCCTTCCTCGAAGACAAAGATAGGGGGTGCCAGGAGGAAGGAAAAATTCTTTTTTTAACAGGTAGTTCTTTTCCCTGCCTGCAGGAGTAAGGAAGTTTGTAGTAATGAATGCTTTGCCTTGACAGCGGCACTTATTAAAAGAAGGGCACTATTTATAAAAAGAGTTGTTAGCCACCAGGTTGACATTCCCGAATTCCATTTCACATAAAACATCCTGGCAACTAACAACTACTCATTTCAATTTACCTGTTACTTATTCTTCTTCAGTAAACTATCCAGGGTCTTCACATGCGTTTGATGCGCCTGCAAGGTAGGCAGCGTCTTAGCAGCAAAAGCCTTTAACTCAGGATCACTGACATCATTACTTGCTTTCTGGAACAGATCCACTGCATCATCATGGTCTTTTACCATTGCATTCACATAGGCCTTATCGAAATCTTTACCAGTCTTCTTACTGATATCATCTATATCTTTCTTATAGTCTACACCAACACTATCAGGTAGTGTAATATTTTTAGCCGCTGCGATTGATTTCAGTTCGTCAGCAGCTTTAGAGTGATCCGCTACCATTTGCTCGCCAAAAGCCTTCACCTGAGGGTTCACGCCTTTCTCCTGTGCAATTTTACCCAGGGCTATTTCTTTCATACCAGCATCGGCAGCCTTTACAGCGAAGTCAGAGGAATTCTGGTCTACAGGCGCAGTTTCCTTATTTACAGCCTGAGCGCTGTCTACAGCATCTTCATGCTTTGCTTCGGTGTTACCTCCACCGCAGGATTGTAACATCCAAACGGTCATCAACGTGGCAGCTACATAACTTAGTCTTTTCATGTCTAACTTTTTTAGGTTCAACAATTAATTACTGGGAGAGAGGCAAAAAAGGGGCCACTACATGGATGCCAATTCTAAGAATCGACCCAATGCCTTATTGGTACAGGGTTTCTTTAACTCAACCTCTACTGTAATGATTTTCAGGATATTGTAGACCTGTTTCTACAAATAAGGAACAGGCGCCTTTTAAAAATGTATTCACATAATTTAAGTTTAACCGGCCGCAGGCACATGTTGGGGATTCTTTACTGAAAATGAAATAATCCCTCATCTTGTATTTTTTTTGGAACATTCATTCTATAATTATATTTTTGCACCATCATGGCACGTAACAAAGCATTCGATCCTGAAGAAAGGCTGGAAAAAGCAAGGGACCTCTTTTGGCAAAAGGGGTACAACGCTACTTCTATGCAGGACCTCGTGGATGGCATGCAACTGAACAGAGCCTCTATATATGATACTTATGGCGACAAGCACGCCCTTTTCCAGCAATGTTTGTCTAACTATGCCAGACAGGCATTGAAAGATTACAAGCAATGCTGCCAGGTTTGCTCTCCGATCGCCGCTGTGGAACACATTGTGCGCAAAGCCATTGAAAACAGGAAAGAAGGCCAGAGTTGCCTGATGGTAAAGACCTCCTTTGAACTGGCATCCATGGACCAGGAAATCAAAGATCTCGTTAAAAACCAGGCACTGGAACTCATCTATGTTTTACAGGAATTACTTGAAAAGGCTCAACAGATGGGAGAAATCCCTGCAGAGAAAGACCCTGGTGTGATGGCCCGCTTCCTGTACAGCAGCTTCAGCTCCCTGTGGATGATGGATGTGTTATTCAATGATAAACAGTTAATTGATCAGTTGACTGATCATATTTTAAACAGTATCAGGCAGTAAAAAAATTTTGTCCATTTTCAGAACGATCATTCTAATATGTATCCAGCATTATTATCACAAGCAACCATAGGCAATTACGCCCTTTCCAACAAAGTCGTGATGGCGCCGACTGTAACAAAACGCCGTGTCAGTGATGGGGTTCCGAATGATGTGATGGTGGAGTATTACAGTCGTCGGGCAGGTGCCGGGCTGATTATAGCCGAAGGCACCAGCCCCGTGGAAAGCGGTATGGGACATGCGCACATGCCCGGTATTTATAGCAAAGCACAGGTAGCAGGATGGAAAAAAGTTACAGAAGCCGTACATGCCAATGGCGGGAAGATATTTTTACAGATTATGCATACGGGCAGGATCTCCCACCCGGCTAATATGCCAGCGAAGACAAGGATAGTGGCGCCCTCCGCGATTGCTGCCAATGGCCAGATATGGACGGCGGCACATGGGTATCAGCCGTATGGTACACCCAAAGCAATGAGCACTTCCGAAGTGCAGGAGATGGTGCAGTTGCACGTGAAGGCAGCAAAACAGGCCATTGAAGCAGGCTTTGATGGAGTAGAGCTGCATGCGGCCAATGGGTATCTGATGGAGCAGTTCCTGCATCCGGATACGAATCAGCGTACTGATAAATATGGTGGAAGTATTCCGAACAGGGTACGGTTTATACTGGAAACAGTGGCAGCGGTGAGTGCAGCTATCGGGAAAGACAGGACAGGGATCAGGTTGTCTCCTTATAGTAAGGTAAATGACCTGCAGCATCATGGACAGATCAATGCGACTTATGAATACCTGGTGGATGCGTTGGATACGTTTTCACTGTCATATATACATCTTGTGGATGGGCATAGTTTGGGAGAACCGGAGATACCAGCGATCCTGCTGGCGGGAATCAGAGCAAGGTTTAATGGCCCGCTGATACTGAATGGGAATTTCGATGCACTGAAAGCAGAGGATACTTTGCGGAGTGGATTAGCAGATTTTGTGGCATTTGAACAGCCTTGTAACAGCGGGGTAAAATTGTCCGGTCCGCGGATGAGCGCGGATTGTTTATCATAAATGGCTGAAGGTTTATGTGAATAGGGTTAGTAAGTGGTTTAGTTAAAAAAGAATGAAGTAGGAATCAGGGATTGGAATTGTGATTTGGGTTTAGTTAAAAGAATGAAGTGGTTTAGTTAAAAAGAATGGACTTGTAGAAAGATTGAATGGCCCGCCGTTAGCGGCGGGAAAGACTCATCCCGATCCGCGGATATGAGCACGCGGATTGTTCATCATAAAATAAGATTGCTTGCAGCGAAGGAGGATCCCGGTGACGCCCTGTCGTCACCGGGATGTGTTTTTTTATTTAGCCTGTTGCCAGCCGAAATACTGCTGTGCATTGTAAAAACAAATATCCTGGATCACCTTCCCTACCCATCCGATATCATTGGGCAACTCTCCATTCTCAATTTCCTGCCCAAACAACTCACACACTATTCTACGGAAATACTCATGTCTCGGATAAGAAAGAAAACTCCTTGAATCCGTCAACATTCCCACAAATCTACTCAGCAATCCCATATTAGACAGTGCATTGATCTGCTTAATCATTCCATCCTTCTGATCCAAAAACCACCATGCAGCACCAAACTGCACCTTACCCGCTACTGATCCGTCATTAAAATTCCCGATCATCGTAGCCAGCAATTCATTATCAGCAGGATTCAGGTTATACAGGATCGTCTTTGCCAGCTGATCCCGACTATCCAATTTATCCAGGAACTTCGCCAACGCCCTCGCCTGAGAGAAATCCCCGATTGAATCCCAACCTGTATCCGGGCCTAACTGCCGCATCATCCGGGAATTGTTATTACGCAATGCGCCCAGATGGTATTGCTGCACCCAGCCTTTTTCCCAATCCCAGATAGCCAGTTGCACCAACAGCGCAGACTTGATTTGCCGGATTTCGGACACGGTCAGTTGTTGCCCTCCTCTTACCTTCAGGAAAATTTTATTCACCTCAGCATCTGAATAATCATCTGCATAGATTTCTTCTATGCCATGGTCTGACACAGCGCACCCCATACTTGCAAAGAAATCATGTCTGCACTTCAGCGCAGTCAATAAATCCTGATAAGTAGCAATGCTTGTATCTGCTGCCTGCTCCAGCTTCTGGAGGTAAGCATTGTATTTCGCAGGATCGTCTACATTCATGGCCTGATCCGGACGAAACGCCGGCAGGATAGGAATTTCAAATCCTTCCTTCTTCAGCTGCTGATGATACTCCAATGTATCCGCAGGATCATCCGTAGTACACACCAGTGCTACCTTCATTTTGCGCAGCAGGTTACGGGTAGTATACTCCTTCGTTTGCAACAGCTCATTACAGCTCGCATAAATAGCCTCCGCAGATGAAGCATTCAATATATCGTTCACATTAAAATAACGTTGTAATTCAAGGTGTGTCCAGTGGTACAGCGGATTTCGTAAGGTATAAGGCACGGTCGCTGCCCATTTCTCAAATTTTTCCCAATCCGAACGGTTGCCTGTACAATAGCTCTCATGCACCCCGTTCGTACGCATAGCTCTCCACTTATAGTGATCTCCATATAGCCATGCCTGGGTAATGTTTTCAAATGCGGTATCGGCTGCAATCTGCGCCGGCGGCAGGTGACAATGATAATCAATCACGGGCATCTCCTTTGCATAGTCGTGATACAGTTTCCTGGATGTCGCAGTACTCAACAGGAAATGTTCATCTAAAAACTGCTTCATTATTGCTGATTAATATGATTTTTATAATGAGACTCCTCTCTTCCAGGGAATGAAATCATCCTGTCCGTTCAGGACTGATTTTGCGGGCAATGCGCCGCTGGCTACCTGGATCACATGCTCCAGGATCCGCTCCCCTGCCTGTTGGATGGTCTCGTCCCCATCTATGATCGTACCGGTATTGATGTCTATGATGTCAGGCATCTTTTCGAACAACCTGGTATTGCTCGACAGTTTGATCACTGGTGTAATGGGATTACCGGTAGGTGTTCCCAATCCTGTGGTGAACAACACAATGGTAGCACCAGCACCTACTTCCGCTGTGGTAGACTCTACGTCATTACCGGGCGTACACAAGAGATTAAGGCCCGGCTTTTTTACCTGTTGCGGATAATCGAGCACTTCTATAACCGGGGAAGTGCCCCCTTTCTTTGCAGCACCAGCACTCTTGATGGCATCGGTAATGAGGCCATCTTTGATATTGCCCGGACTTGGGTTCATATCAAAACCCGAACCTGCATCTTCTGCTCTGCGTTCATAGGTACGCATCAGGTCAATGAAGCGCAATGCATCTGTCTCCTGTACACAACGGTCACTCATCTCCTGCTCTACACCGCAGAGCTCAGGAAATTCAGATAAGATCACACTGCCTCCCAGGGCCACGAGTAAGTCAGAGGTGTAACCAATTGCCGGATTCGCAGAAATACCGGAGAAGCCATCGGAACCACCGCATTCCAGACCAATGGTTAGTTTGCTTAAAGGTGCCGGCTTTCTTTCAATTGTATTTGCTTCGATCAGTCCGGCAAAGGTTTGCTTGATAGCAGCAGACACCAGGGCCTGTTCCGTACCAATCGTTTGCTGGTCGAGGATGTATAAGGGTTTACTAAAATCCGGAGAACGTTTTTTGATCTCATCCTGCAGCATCGTGATCTGTGCATTCTGGCATCCCAGGCTTAACACGGTGGCACCTGCTACATTTGCATGGGTGATATATCCGGCCAGCAATCCACAGAGGGTTTGCGCATCCTGACGGATCCCCCCACAACCACCTTCGTGGGTGAGGAACTTAATACCATCTACATTTGGGAAAACCTTTGGTTGCTGATAGGCTGTTTCGTTTTCTGTGTAGACTGTTTCCAGGATGCTTTCTTTGCCGGCTCCCTGTTGAAACTGTGCAGCGAGCTGTTTGGCAAAGGCGGCATATTTTTTAGGACGGCCGTAACCTAATGCATCTGTGAGGGCTTCTTTCAGCACTTCTACATTTCGATTCTCACAGAAAACCATCGGAATCACCAGCCAGTAATTGCCGGTACCTACACTCCCATCTGCACGATGATATCCCAGGAAGGTACGATCTTTCCAATGTGCGATATCAGGCTGATGCCAGGCAGTTTTGCGCGCTGGCGCTAACTGAAAATCACTGGCGGCATGTTGTACATTGTTAGTACCGATTCTGGCGCCTGCCGGCAGGTCCTGTTTTGCCTTGCCTACGAGTACCCCATACATGGTGATGGGTTCACCTGCTTTGAGCGCTGCTTCTGTAAATTTATGTTTAGCAGGCACGTCGTCATAAAGTGTGTACGACTGGCCATTATCCTGTACGGTTTCTCCTTTCTTCAGGTCGGTTAATGCCACCACTACATTGTCGTGTGGATGGACTTTTAAGATACTTCTTTTCATAGCACGGTTGTTTCTGCAGCTACTCTTTTGATCAATGTAGCGGCGCTTTCATTGATTAAATTATTCAACATGACGGTGACTGCCTGTGCGAAACCTTTGTATTTTGTCAGGTCTTCGCCCCATAAGGCTTCATTTTTCAATACTTCCTGTACAAGTGCCTCCGGAGATAATTGCTGCCATTTTTCTTTGAAATAAGGCGCATAATCATCCTGGATATCCTGTTGCATAGTCAGTAAATACGCGGCAAAACCCATTGCCAGCAGGGCGGGTACTTCATGCACATGCTGATAGTATTTCCTTAAAATGGGAATTACTCTCATCTTCATTTTGCTCGTATACTGCATGGTAATACTGAGCCAGCGATGCTGAATAAATGGATTCCTGAAGCGGTCCAGCACACTTACTGCAAAGCGGTGCGCCGCATCTTCACGAATATCGATATCGGTAATAGCAGGTACAATTTCATGTTGCATGAGCGCAGAGATCACTGCTTCGAAAGCACCATCTTCCATGGCTTCACGTACGGTTTCAAATCCTGCCAGGTGGGCCAGGCCACAAGTGAGGGTATGTGTACCATTCAGTAGACGCAGCTTCAACTCACGGAATACGTTGATATCTGGTGCGAGAATGACACCTTCATCTGCTTTTGCAAAAGAAAGGATCTTTCTCACCTTTTCATTGCCGGTTTCTATTGCCCAGAGACGATAGACTTCAGACATAATCATGAGCTGATCTTCGTAGCCCAGTTGTTTTTCTGTTGCCACCTGGTCGTCCTTGGAGGGTGCACCTGGTACGATGCGGTCTACGAGTGAGTTACAGAAGTAGTTTTCTGTTTCCAGCCAGTGAATAAACGGTTGATCTAACTGATGCCGCCTGGCCTGTTCAAGCACGATACTTTTCAGTTTCGTGCCATTGTCAGGAATGAGTTCTGTCGGAACGATGACCATTCCCTGCAGGTTTAACTGGTAGCGTTTCAATAAGAAGGCCAATAGTTTTCCTGGAAAAGAAGCAGGGGGATTTGCATGGATATCATCATCAGTCAGACTGATACCGACTTCGGTTGTATTGGATATAATGATCTCCATCTCTGGATTGGCTGCGCAGGCGAGGATCTGCTCCCATTGCGAAGCGGCAGACAATACACGGCTGATGGAGGTATTGATGATATGATCTGAAATACGTTGTCCATGATGGATGCCCTGCACACATTGTGTATAGAGATTATCCTGTGCGGCAAAGGCATCAGTACCGCCCTTGTCTGTAGATTTGATCACGACAATACGGCCATTGAAGATGCCGGCTTTATTGGCTTTGTCTATGAAATAATCAGGGAGACCACGAAGAAGCACGCCGGTACCAAATTGCAGGACTTTTTCAGGAAGCTCCGGGATGGCTACGTGATTTTTAGATAATTGCATATAAAGAGTTTGACTTTTAGATTTCATGCAGCGGACAGACTTATTTTTTGGCATTTTGGATCAACCAATCTGCCAGATCGGATGCTGCCTGATAATTTTCAAAATCTGGTGAGAGTCTGCGGCCATCGAGGTATTCATTGTAGAACCAGGGATCGCCTACAGCAAATACAGCCCCTTTACCCACTTTGGATACTGCCATGATCACATCTCCTTTATCAGTGAAGATGGAGGTAGCAGGAGCCGACAGTTTAAGTGTGGAGATTTCTTTGATGTAGATTTTCTTTGTATTGGCGAATACAGGGTTACCTGCAGGCAGGTATAAGGCTCCCTGTTCAAATTGTTTGCCTTCTACGTGGTTGCGGCTATCTTCATTGAAATGAATACCGAAACGCTCGGTGAGGGTATTGAATTTTGTGATTTCTGAGTTGCCTTTATCGTTTTGCAGAATGACTAATACGCCACCTTTTTTTACCCAGTCATGAATTACATCTGCATAAGCAGTGGTCATGTAATTTGGGTGAGCGGTTTCCTTTTCTGTATCAGGATCTACGATAATCAGGATATTGGTCTTAGCCAGATTTGCAGCAGTTGGTGCATCAGGCAGCATAGTAGTACGAACCCCTTTGTTGTGGAAGATCTCGCCCCAAAGGGAGTAACCACCATTATCCATTTCATCCCATATATAGTGCCAGGTAGTACCATTGGTTCTTACTTCATGGTTGAAGAAGTTATCGATCGTGACAGTGAGGCCCTTCCCTGTTTTAGGAATCGCCAGCAGGTCCATTTCGTTGGCAGCCTGCATATAGGCCCCTACACCTTTGGGATCGTTTTGAATGACCTTTTCACTGAGGTAATATTCATAGCTACCATCGCGGTACGGATCGCCACCAAGGCCACCGACGGTTACAGTGCCTTCAAGGTTGACACCGCCTTCAGCAGCAGGGCGAATGAATTGTTTATTGATACCGGCGATACCTTTCTTCGCGGTTGCCATATAGCTTGCCGGCAGATAACCCATACGGATACCTTTGGCCAGTGTGTATACAAACATGCTGCTGGCAGAAGCCTCCAGGTAATTACCTTTTTTATTGGCCTTGTCTAAAATCTGCCACCATACTCCGCTGGCAGGATCCTGGTACTTCTTTACGGCGGCGGCATAACGCTGTAAGATCTGTAACAGGCTATCTCTGCCCGGGTGATGTGCCGGATAATATTCCAACACATCTACGAGTGCCATACCATACCAGCCCATGGCTCTTCCCCAGAAGTTAGGAGAACGACCGGTGGTTTTATCAGCCCATTTCTGTTGTCTGGATTCATCGTAACCATGGTAGAGCAATCCTGTCTTTGCATCCCGGCTATTTGTCTCCATGAGTACAAACTGCCTGGTGATGTCATTAAAGGCTGCATCTTCATGAAATAAGGCGGCATATTCTGCGTAGAAGGGCTCGCCCATATATAAACCATCTAACCACATCTGATAAGGGTAGCGCTTCTTGTGCCAGAAACCACCTGCTTTTGTACGAGGTTGGTTGCGCAATTGCTCCCTGAGTTTATCTGCCGCCAGTTTGTACTTCTCTTCGTTGGTCACTTTGTACAACAACAATAAAGCACGGCCGTTTTTGATATTATCAATATTATAATCATCCTGCTTGTAGGTGCGGATGTTACCTTCCTTGTCTAAGTACGTGTCAATACCCTGCTGAATAAACTGGAAATACCTTCCATCGCCGGTGTTTTTCCAGAGGCCTGCAAAGCCTTCCAGTACTACTCCCTGGTCATAGGTCCAGTGGGCTCTTTTGCCAGTTTCCTGTAATGAATCTTTCCATAATCGCATGACGGTAGCAGCCATCTGAGCAGATTGTGCATGGCTCTGAATGGTGGCTGCCAATAAGAATAGAAAAATTAAGCCTGTTCTTTTCATGTTAATCTGCCATTTTAATTGCTTTGCTATCCTGCACGTTCATTTTACCATTGTCGGTAGTGAGCAGTTTTACATTGGTCAGGTTGATGTTTTTACCTTCAATACAATCTCCTGCTTTATCAGCTTTGATGGTGATATTATTCAGGTAGATATCGCTGATCGGCATTTCCGGTAATCCCCGGATAAAGATCGCCTTCGCCGCACCATTGCACACTACATTGTTGATATGAAAATCCCTGAAGCGTGGAGTACCCTCGGTAACGGGGATGGTTTCTACTTTTGGTGCTTCTCTTTTTTCACCTGCGAGGACCACAGGATCTTTCGCCATATAATACATATCAAAAAGGATCGCTTCCGCAGGGATGTTTTCCATATTGATATTACTCACGTAGATCTTTTCTACTATCCCACCGCGCCCTCTGGTTGTTTTGAAACGAAGACCGATATCAGTGCTTAAGAAAGAACAATCAGACACATATAAATTGTTCGCTCCGCCAGACATTTCGCTGCCGATGACGAAACCACCATGTGCATGGTATACGGTACAGTTATTTACAATCACATCTGCAGTTGGGACACCTCTTTTTCTACCCTGTTCATCTCTGCCTGATTTGATACAGATACCATCGTCTCCCACATCAAATGTGCAACCTTCGATCCTTGCAAAGCGGCAGGATTCAAGGTCAAGTCCATCGCCGTTCTGTGCATACCATGGGTTCTTTGCGTATACATTCCTTAGGGTGATATGTTCACACAGTAAAGGATGCAGGCACCAGGCGGGTGAGTTCTGGAAAGTTACGCCTTCCAGCAATACATACTTGCAGGATGCAATACTGATCATATTAGGACGCAGGAAATCTTTGATATCGTTGTAATCTGCAACCGTTTTACCGGGTGCTATGACGCCTGCCTGTTGGGTTTTAGCACCTTTTTGCGACTTCTCAGAAGGGTACCAGGTCTTCTGGTCTTCGCCAGTGATGCCGCCGGAAGTCGTGAGTTTTTTCCATTGGCTTTCCGTCAGTTTATCTTTTTTGACAATTCGCCATGCATCGCCACCGCCATCGAGGATCCCTTTACCGGTGATCGCAATATTTTCTGCGCCCACAGCGGAAAGAGGTGCCTGGCAGCGCATGGCTTTCAGACCCTCGTACGTGGTCTCTATTAATGGGTATTGGGAGAAATCGGTTGTAAACTGTAAGATAGCATTTGGTGCCAGATAAAGGTTCACATTGCTCTTCAATACAATCGGACCGGTGAGCCATAAGCCGGAAGGTATCATTACAACACCTCCACCCCGCTTGCTACAGGTATCAATAGCGGCATTGATGTGCTGACTATTGAGCGTAACACCGTCTGCTTTGGCACCAAAGGCCGTGATATTAAAGGTATCTCTCCTGAAGTGAGGTTCATAGATCTCAGGCAGGTCAAAGCGGTATTTGCCTTCAAATGCCGTTTTGCGGAGAAATTGATCCAGGCCAATATGCTTCTCGTGAATTTCTTTTGCCACCAGGCCGGCTATGAGGGTAGCACCGTAGGTGTTAAAGTGGGTATTGTCTGTTACACCATTGGGCAGCGTGGTATAATGCCCGGCGGGAGTAGTTTTAAAGAGTTTTTCAGAACCCTGCACACCCTGTTGTACAATGAGTGTTTCACTGCTTTTATGCAGATCGATGAGGGGAACTTTGTATTGGGCAGCGAGGGCTCTTACGACACCGGGGTAGTCACCATGCTGGTCTACAAAAGCGCCTTTGTCGTCGAACTTACGGCGCATTACGGGTGTAATGAGCACCGGGTTTGCGCCTTTGGCCCGGGCTTCTTTTACAAAGCGTAACAAATTGTCTTTGTAGGCTCCATTGGGCGCTGCATAACGGGTAGAATCATCTTTCTTCTGGTCATTGTGTCCAAACTGGATGAGTACCCAGTCTCCCTGTTTTAACTGTGCCAGCACAGAATCCCAGCGATGTTCGTTGATGAAGCTTTTCGTGCTCCGTCCATTCACGGCATAGTTCTTCACTTCTATGCCTTCCAGGAATTGCGGGAACAGTTGGCCCCAGCCTCTCTCAGGATTATCTTCCAGTGGTTTGTTTGACATCGTGGAATCGCCAATCAGGAAGATACGGGGTTGATCAGCTGGCATCCAGCTGATCAACGGTAACAATAATACCAGTAAATAACGTCTTATATTCATCTGTAACAGTTTAAATGAATTTCAAAAAACGGCTGGCTGGAATATTCTGCTGCCGGCTTTTAAAATTGACATTGAGGCATGACCGTTTATTGGTAGCCAGGATTTTGAGTGAATTCAGCTTTGTTCGTTACGGCATCTATCTGATCCTGCGGAATAGGTCGCAGGTTGTGATAGGTCTGGAAGTAGGCAGCCGGATCAGGGCTGTACTTCTTAATACGCTCTTCCAGTTTGCCGGTACGTTTCAGATCAAACCAGCGCAGTTGTTCGCCAGCCAGTTCACGGGCTCTTTCATCCAGTATGAAGTCGAGGGTGATATCCGCATCGGTCACCACCATTTCAGCTTCATGACCTGCGATGGCGGCTCTCTTACGGATCACGTTGATATATTCAGCAGCTTTGGCATTATTACCCAGGTTGAACTGAGCTTCGGCTGCGATCAGGTACATCTCTGCAAGGCGGATGATGAAGGCATCGCGGGCGCTTTCTTCTTCATTGAGCGAAGCGCGGGTTGGATCATCAAATTTCTGTAACGAAATATAATGAGTACGGTCTTTACCACCACCACTTGTAGCGTATACCATATTTCTGTCGTACGTTCTGTATTTTTTCCCGGCGGTATCTGCGTTGGTCACAGCATACTTTGTGACTACAATCGCCGTATCGCCCAGTTTCATACCAGCTGGCGCCGTTTTCAGGTTATTGCAATACCATACCTGTTTGAAGGTAGCTGCATAACGGGCATCTGCATTTTCATTGAACAGGTTCAGCAGGAAGAGGGATGGCATGTACCTGTTGAAAGGACGGCCATTGGCTACATCACGCTGCATGCCTGGCAGGTCATCATATTTCATAATGAACATCAGGTGACCATTGTTAGCTCCCCGGGAGTGACCATTAGGATAGAGTGTAGCGTCTACGCGGTCATCGAACACGAGGTTCTTCATATAATTCACAGCCCACACCACTTCCTTGTTTTGCAGGTTGCTCATACTCCAAAGGTCGGCATATTTTGCCTGTAAGCTATATCCATAATTGTTAATAACGGAATCAGCGAGTACAGCCGCTCTCGCGTTAAGACCTCGGGTCAGGCACATTCTGGCTAAGAAAGCCTGTGCAACAGGTTTGGTGGCACGGCCATAGTCAGTAGTGGTCAGCGGCAGATCATTAATTGCCACATCCAGGTCCCGGAAGATCTGGGCATAAAAAGTATCTACTGACGTACGATTAGCTGTCGTTTGGACGCCTGTGGTTTCATCGACAGTAAAGTGTACGCCGCCCCACATTTCTACGATGTGCCAGTAGTAGAAGGCACGCATAAAGTGCAGCTCTGCATTGCGGGTCTTCTTCACATCATCGGAATAACCGGCTTTGTCAATGCGGCCAATACCTGTATTACACAGGTTGATAGCTGCATAGAGTTGCTTCCACATTCCACTCATCACGGTATTGCTGGCCTGTAAATTTATGTATTGCGTGATATCGGGGTATTTATCACCTGTACCGCTGGTCCAGAGGTCGGTACCCATTTCAGAGATGCTGTAACCCTCTTCCTTGCCATACCACCAGCGATTGTAGGTATAGACCGCATTCACTAATGTCTCAAAGCCTTCAGGGGTACTGAATACCTGATCGGTGGTAAGGCCCGATGGGTTGTATTCTTCCAGTTGCTTGTTACAAGCAAAGCTGGTCAGTAATATGAGTAAGATATAATAGCGTTTCATGATTTACTTTTTTAGGATCAGAATTCTACATTTAAGCCAGCGACATACATTTTCGTGAGTGGGTTACTCAGGTCCCCGCCTCTTTCCGGATCATAGTCTTTCACTTTGCTGAAGGTGAAAAGGTTCTTGCCCGTTACGTATACTCTTACGTTGCTAAGGTGTACGGTCTTCAATGCGCCTGCTGGTAGGGTATATCCCAGTGAGATATTCCTGATCTTTACAAAAGAGCCATTCTTATAACCCAGTGTTTTGATGAAGGGGGTCCCATCTTTGGATACGCTGGCATTAGGTCTTGGATAAGCGTTGGTAGCATGATCCGGTGTCCAGTAATCTAAAGGAGCGCTGTTTTCAAGGCCTTGCGGGTCGAACTTGGCGGCGTATTCAGAATAGATGTACTGACCTATACGTGCAAATACATAGATGTTCAGGTCGAAGTTGGCGAAGCGGATATCGTTGTTAAAACCACCGCTCCAGGTTGGCACCTGTCTGCCTAACACCACTCTGTCCTGTGTATTGAGTGCACCGTCCCCATTGATATCTTTCACTTTGATATCGCCGGGTTTGTACCCGAATTTGGCGGCTTCTGTTGCTTCATCTGTCTGCCAGATGCCCAGTTTCTGGTAATCGTAATATACTTTTACAGGATACCCAATGAACCAACCATTGGCCACGTCGTTCGTATTGGCATCCGCCAGCGCGACGATCTCTTCTTTGTTTTTAGAGAAGGTAATATTGGAAGTCCAGGTCAGTTTGCTGGTGCTGATGTTTGTAGTATTCAGACCTATTTCAATCCCCCTGTTGCGGGTCTTACCAATGTTCTGAATGACGGTAGTAACTCCGGAAGAAGATGGCAACGTCCTTTGCAGCAGCAGGTCTTTGGTATGTGTATCATAGTAATCGACGGTCGCACCTATCCTGCCATTGAGTACGCTGAAATCCAGTCCTATATCAGTGGTGGCGGAGAGTTCCCATTTCAGATTTTTGTTACCTATCTGGCTACCGATGGTATAGGCAAGTGCAGAGTTGGTATCATCGTAAGAGAATGGAATCTTGCTCAGGTAACTGGCAGTGGAGTAAGGAGACACTGCATCATTACCTGCTATACCATAGCTGGCACGGAGTTTCAGGTCGCTGAATACACTTTGTCCATGCATGAACGATTCATCGCTGATCCTCCAGGCAGCGGCAGCAGAGGGGAAGAACGCCCATTTATTGCCGGGAGCCAGTTTGGACGAGCCATCGGAGCGCCCGGTGAGGGAGAGTAAATATTTGCCTCTGTAATTGTAATTCACACGTCCGGTGAAGGAGATGAGTTTACTGGAGAGGTAGTTGGTGCGGACAGCAATACCACTCACGCTGTTAGCAAGTGCGTAATAGAGTTGCGATGGCAGCAGCTGTCCTTCACCCTGCAGAAAACTCGAATCACGCTGGTCGGAGAGCAAGCTGGCTACACCGGTTAGACCGATGGTATGCTGTCCGAACTGGTGTGAATAATTAGCTACGTTTTCCCAGCTCAGGTAGCGCTGTGCGCCTGTGTTGTACTGGGAACGGGAGGTAGAGGCAGTAGACCTGTCGATGGAATTTTTAGCAGCAAAGATCCCCTGTCGGGCATTGTCCAGCGTAACGCCCAGATTGGAGCGGAGAGACAAGCCTTTGAATGGTGTTAGCTCTACATAGGCATTGATAAATGTCCTGGTGACACGGGCATTGTTCTGGTAAATGTTGGGCTGTTCATCAGCCAGTGGATTGATAGCAGAACCATTGTTGGGGAACAATACAAAATTGCCGTTAGCATCGTAGGGCCCATTGAGCGGTACGATCTTGTTAGCCTGGTTCAAAGGGTCGCGGCGTGCATCCTGATCGTAGTAAGTCACCTGGCTTTGCATACCTGCTTTCAGGATGTTGCTGATAGTTTGGTCGATGTTCAGACGGGCACTATAGCGACGTGTACGATCGAGTTTAAATAAACCTTTTTCATCAAAGTAATCGAGGGAAAAGTAAACTTTGGTTTTCTCGGAGCCTCCGGTAACACCTACCTGGTAGTCCTGCTGTAAGCCGTTATGAATAAGCAGGTCAGCGTAGTTGGTCCAGAGGTTATTCTGAATAGCGTTGACTTCGGCGGCGTTGAAGATGAGTGCATCATCAGCATCGGAATTCCAGCGGCCGGTGGTGTGGTAGGCTTCTCTTTTGAGCGCTACGTATTGTGGCCCTGTCATCATGGTGGGGTAGCCAGCTACTTCGTTGGAGCCCACATAAGAGTTGAGACTTACCTTAGGCTTGCCGGTAGCGCCTTTGCGGGTGGTTACGATGATGACACCGTTCGCACCTCTTGAGCCATAGATCGCAGTGGAGGAAGCGTCTTTGAGCACTTCCATGCTTTGAATATCGTTGGGATTGATGTCCTGAATGTTTTGATATTGCACACCGTCTACGATGTAGAGAGGGCCATTGTCGGCACGGATAGAGCGGTTTCCTCTTACGGTGACATTGATTTTAGCGCCGGAGGCACCACTGCTCTTGGTGATGTCTACACCAGGCAGTTTACCCTGTACAGATTCCATCACGTTGGTAGTGGGTACTTTCTTGAGTTCAGCGCCCTTTACGGAAACAACGGAGCCGGTGAGGTCTCTTTTCTTTACTTCACCATAGCCGATCACGACTACTTCGTCCAGTTGTTTGTTATCTTTTGTCATTGTGATGCTCAGGCTTGTGTTTCCTTCAATATTGCGGGAGAGTGCTTCATAACCCAGGTAGGTGAATGTGAGCACACCCTGTGGATTGGGAACATTGATGGAGAAATTACCAGAGGCATCGGTCTGAGTTCCGGTAGTGGTGCCTTTGAGTTGCACGCTGACCATGACGAGTGGTTCGCCAGTGGTCGCATCCGAGACTTTACCCTTCACTATATGGGTTTGAGCAAATGCCCAACTGACAGTGCATAGCAATAGCCAGCAAAACATCAGTAGTTTTTTCATAACGTATCGAATTGTTGTGTGTTTTTCAAATGGGTTATCAACTCCAATATTGGAATACGCATTGCTACAGGGGCAATACAGGCAGGCACTGGTTTTTGTATCAGATTGATAGATCGTAACCGTATCCCCGAAACAATTCTACAGCTATAATTTTATTAATCGAAAGGAATGGGCGGATTTATTTACGCAAACGTTTGCGGTTGATGGCAATCATTAAATTTCTTAATAAAAAGATGGAAAAAAGAAATTACTTTAGCCAGTAAATCCTCAATTCCTTATTCTTATGAAGAAGATTCTATTGTGTCTGCTTATGGCAGGCAGTTTGCCCGCGTTAGCCCAGTATGATACCTTGAAAGTTACCTACCTGGGGGTAAATGCCAACACTAGCCAGGCACTTCCATTGAACGTAAACGGATTGGCCCGGTTTAGTAAACAAGTTCATTTAGGGGATGCATTTGATGACACACCTTATGGCTATGTACAGATTGCCAGGCCATCTACTCAGGGAGATAGCCGTTTTCATTTATCATTTGTAAGAGCTTCGAGCAATGTTGCTGGTATGGGCTTTTTACAGACAAGTAATACTTTTGCCATTCAGAATGCCGCCAACAATGCTGCAACCACAGGCATATTTATAACCACAGCAGGAAATGTTGGTATTAACAAACCAGCACCTATTGCTCCACTGGATGTAAATGGTCCTATCTATACAAGTGGCAATTACATTTACATGAATGGGAACGGTACTTTATATACGGATGCCGCGAATATGGCCCTATTTACGAATGGAGGGTATTTATTCAGAAACTATACAAATACAAAATCCCGTGCCCTGATTTCAACGAGTGGTAGTCTCTTCCTGTATGATACTGCAACGAATGTGGCGAAAGTGGGGATCAGTTCTACGGGTAATTCTTATCTGAGCGGAGGTGGTTTGGCTGTGGGAATGACGACTTTGCCTTCAGGCTATGCCATGGCAGTGAATGGCACCATTGGTGGCACTAAATTGAAAGTAGTACAGGCATGGGCGGATTATGTTTTTGCGGCTGACTATAAACTGCCTTCATTAACAGAAGTAGAAGCGCATATCAAAGAGAATCACAAACTGCCGGATATTCCTTCCGAAAAGCAGATTGCTGCGGAAGGACTGGATGTAGGGGAAATGCAGAAGTTGCAGATGCAGAAAATCGAAGAGCTGACTTTGTACATTATTGATTTGAAGAAACAAGTGGAAGCGCAGCAGAAAGAAATTGAGGCGCTGAAAGTAAAATAAATTTCTTTACAGAGGATTTTATTAAAAGGGTTTGCCTGACGGCAAACCCTTTTAATTTATTTTATTCTGAACCAGTCATAATCTGCGTATCCGGCGTCATTGATCTGCGTTTGCCGGGTGCAGAAGAGTCCTACTTTTGCGCCTATCCATCGGCCGGGTTTGGCGGTGAAGGCTTCTTTGATGGCTGTAAAGTCTTTTCCATCATTGCTGTAGCTAAACTGACACCTGGCACCTGCACTAACTTGTACGCGGAAATAGCAGGTACTGTCAGAGAGTGTGGTGATGACCTGCTCACTTTCTGCTTTGCCTTTGTCGGCGTTTTTGCAGGTGCCGAAGAGGAGTTGTATTTCTTTTCCTTTTTTCAGCATGGAAAGGGATGCATAATCTGTTCCCATGATAATGAGGCCTGTACGCTCTCCTTCTAAGCCGGGATTGGGTGTGAATTTACAAACGGTGGTAACGGTGAAGGTGTCATTGGGAAATTTCTGCAGGAGCAGATTCGGCACATCCCAGTAGTTATGCAGGGAGTCCGGGAGCTTGGCGGAGAAGAGTCTTAAAACGCCTTTGGATGGAGAGAGCATGCCCCAGGTAGGCTGGAGATTTGCCTGCCATTGCCATTGAAGACCGAATTCGCTGGTATTGAACTCGTCAGAGCAAGGCGGAGTACTGATTGTTTGTTGCAGGAGTGGCTTTTTGTAGGTGATCACCGGTTCTCCTTTCCCATCGCCATCTTTGTCAATCCCAATCACCGGCCAGTCATTTACCCATTTCATGGGTTGTAAATGCACGACGCGGCCATAGGCATCTTTGTCCTGGAAATGCAGGAACCAGTCGGTACCAGTGGTAGTAGTGACCCATGCGCCCTGGTGGGGACCATTCACAGGAGAACTACCCTGATCCATGACGATCTTCTCTTCATACGGACCTTCGATCTTTTTTGATCGCATAACCAGTTGCCAGCCGGTGCTTACACCACCTGCCGGGGCAAAGATGTAGTAATAGCCATGGCGTTTGTAGAGCTTTGGCCCTTCTAATGTGGGGTTGGAGGAATGGCCATCAGCGACAAGGATGCCGGCATCGGTCACCGCGGTACCTGCGGCATTCATATGGTTGAGGGTGAGGATGCTTTTTATACCGGCCCGGCTACCGGCGTAAGCATGAATGAGATATGCCTGACCATCGTCGTCCCAGAACGGGCAGGGATCGATGATGCCTTTGCCTTCTTTGACGAGAATGGGATCGGACCAGGGTCCTTTGGCAGATTTGGCTTTGATCATGTAAATGCCAAAGTCGGGGTCCGGGTAGTAGATATAAAATTCGTTTTTGTGGTGACGAATAGAAGGAGCCCATACCCCGCCCCCATGCTGCACTTTGGAAAAGTGGTCGTAAGGTGGCTGGCGCAGGAGTGCATACCCGATGAGGGACCAGTTGACCAGGTCAGTGGAATGCAGGATCGGCAAACCGGGCATGCAGTTAAAGCTGGAAGCAGTCATGTAGAAGTCGGGACCAGCAGCACAGGCATCAGGGTCTGAATAGTCGGCATTGATGACTGGGTTCCGGTAAGTGCCATTGCCAAGATCCTGTGCAGTGGCGCGTGTACAGAGCAGGCACAGGATGAGTGTACAAAGAGTGGATGGTGTCATTGTTTTTCAAATACGTGTGAATATGACACTAATGTAGGGGAATTTTTTCTTTTGGGGAGAGGGGGATTTTACACGTACTTTTTTAGATGGGAAAATATTCAATGTTCTCAATTGGCATTTTTGATCGTTTTCGGGTAAGCTTTTTAGCCGGCTGCATTGCTATTCGGGCGGTTATTTGGGGGATAAATGAAAATAACACACGACCCGTTTTCCTGTTTAGGGACTTTTTCCTGTTGAATGTGATATATGGTTTTCAGTTGATGTTAAAATAAATTATATTTACGAAGACGTTATGAAATTTGAAGCAGCCACTATAAAAGATATTGCGAACGCACTGGGCCTTTCCACCTCCACCGTTTCTCGCGCATTGCGCGATAGTCATGAAATCAGTATAGCTACGAAACAGCTGGTACTGGAGTATGCTACCCGTATTAATTATCATCCGAATCCTATTGCGCTGAGTTTGAAAGAGAAGCGGAGCAGGTCTATTGGCGTGATCGTGGCTGAGATTGCCAATAGTTTTTTTTCGCAGGCGATCAATGGAATCGAGTCGGTGGCCAAGGACAAAGGGTATAATGTTATCATTTCCCAGACGCATGAATCATTTGAGAAAGAGGTGATGACCTTGCAGTACCTGGCCTCCCGATCGATAGATGGGCTACTGATTTCAGTAAGTAGTGGAACGCAGAACCTGGAGCATTTGAAGGCATTACATGACAGGGGATTTCCGATTGTGTTTTTTGACAGGATTGTCGAGGATTTGCAGACGCATAAGGTGATGGTGGATAATTTCAGGGGGGCGTACGATGCGACCATGCATTTGGTGAATAAGGGGTATAAGCATATTGCAGTGCTGGCGGGACCGGAGAATCTGAGTATCAGCAGGGAGAGAGTGGCAGGGTACCTGGAGGCGCTGGCACAATCGAGGAGGAAGCCGCCGAAATCGATGATAAAATATAGTCAGTTTGCAGGGTTATACATTGAAGAGGTGGAGCAGTCAGTGAATCAGTTATTGAAGCTAAGACCCAGGCCGGATGCGATCTTTACGGCGTCGGATAAGTTGACCACGAATTGTATGAGGGTGTTGAAGGCGAAGGGGATAAAGATACCAGAGGAAATGGCGCTGGTGGGGTTTTCGAATTCGGATTTGATAGAGCTGCTGCATCCGCCGTTGACGGTAGTGAGGCAGCCAGCGTTTGAGATGGGACAGATAGCGACCGCGATGTTGCTACAATTGGTGGAGAGTAAGAAGCCGGTGAAAGAGTTTGAGCGGAAGATACTGGCGACGAATCTGATTGTGCAGGCGTCGTCATAAAAATGAGGTTGCCTCAAGAGTAATTTTTATCCGATTTTAACCGGGTACCTGATGAAGAGAATTTTCATTTACGCAATTCTCACCGCCTTCAGATTACTTTTGACACAACCTCATTTATTTTTAAGCTGTTTGTAAACTTCCTTTTGTCAGTTGTGCCAAAGCAACGGTCATTTCAGCTAAGCGATTAGAAATCCCCACTTCATTATCATACCATGCCACCACTTTCACCAGGTTACCAATACTGCGGGTCAGCGTACCATCCATAATGGAGGAATGTGTATTGCCTAAGATATCGGCAGATACCAGCGGTTCTTCAGTGTATTCCAGTACACCTTTCAGACTGTTAGATGCATATGATTGGAAGAGGTCATTGATCTCCTGTGCAGTAGCCGGTTTGATCAGGTTCACAGAAAGCTCCGCAATAGACCCGTCTATCACAGGCACACGATAAGAGAACCCATCCAGTTTACCTTTCAGCCCAGGCAATACATCGCCGATGGCTTTCGCCGCACCAGTAGTAGTAGGAATGATAGATTGGGTCGCAGCGCGTGCTCTTCTGTAATCTTTGTGCGGTCCATCCTGGAGCATCTGATCCATAGTGAAAGCATGGATGGTGCTCATGAAACCAGAGGTGATACCGTATTCTTTTTCCAATATATAAAGCAAGGGTGCGATACAGTTCGTGGTGCAGGACGCCGTGGAAAGAATCTGATCATCCTTGTCCATGCTCTCATCATTCACGCCAACGACTATAGTCTTTACACCACCTGTAGCAGGAGCTGTGATCAATACCTTGGCTGCACCTGCTGTAATGTGTGCCTGTGCGGCTTCTTTCTGGGTAAAGCGACCGGTAGATTCAATTACTACATCGACCTGTAAGGCACCCCAGGGCAGCTTTTGCGGATCTCTTTCACTAAGGAAAAGAATCTCCTGCTCATTGACAATTATTTTATCATCATGCTGTACGATAGTACCGGGAAACTTGCCGTGGGAGGTATCGTACTTGAGTAGATGTGCCAGTAGTTTTACATCTGTAAGGTCATTGACAGCTACGATCTGTACATCTTTTTTGTCCTGTAATGCTCTTAAGGTCATTCTTCCTATTCTACCGAAACCATTGATGGCTACTCTCATAACTTAATTTTTAAAGTGATAAATGTCCACCTCATCATGCTGAACATGATGCAGTAGTTATGTTAGAAATTTTATGTTTGCTTATTAGTCCGCGAAAGAGGTTCTGAACGTGCGCCGGTAATCACTCGGCGTTACATTCATATGTCTCAGGAATACTCTCCTCATCGAGACCACCCCTCCCAGCCCACATCTGGCAGCAATTTGTTCCATGCTATAATCACTATCTTCCAGGTATTTTCTCGCTATTTCCACGCGTAGTTTTTCGACAAACTTAGCAGGCGTCATACCTGTTTCGCGGGTAAACACGCGGGTGAAATTGCGGATACTCATATTCACGTGTGTCGCGAGTTCTTCCACACCCAGTTCCTTGTCGAGGTGCTCCAGCATCCAGGGACGGAGTTTTCCGGCCAGGGAGTTGGCTACGCTGTGAAGTTGAAGCAGGTTGGCAAACTGAGATTGGTAACCAGGTCGTTTCAGGTACAGTACCAGTTTGCGGGCTACCTGTATGGCCACTTCACGACCGTAGTCTTCTTCGACGAGGGCCATGGATAGGTCAACGCCGGAGGATACGCCACCGGAGGTATAAACATTGCCATCCCGGGTATAAAATGGGTTGGTGTCTACGCAGATGTTAGGATACCTTTCCTGGAAGGAGCGGCTGTGTTCCCAGTGGGTGGTGGCAGTTTTACCTTCGAGAATACCTGCTTCGGCAAGGGCGTAGGTACCTACACAAATGGAGCCGACACGGCGGAGGCGGGGATAATGAATTCTGAGCCAGTCGATGAGCCGTCGTTCTCCTGATTGGAGAAAGGCCATGGGGAAACCCGCCACGATAAGGGTATCGATGGGTTGCGTGATTTCGTCCAGGGAAACGGGGCATGTCATGGTAATACCGCTCTTTGTGCGTACTGTCTTATCATCTCCATAGGCAGCGAGTAGGATGGTGTAGCCGGCACCTTCAGTGCCGAGGCCTTCCTGAAGGATGCCGTCGGCAGCGGCGAAAACGTCGCAGGGGCCTGCGATGTCAAGCATGAAGGTACCAGGCATAGGTACGATGACTACTAGTTTTTTTGCCATGGAGGTGAATTATGAGGTAAAGGTAAGGGGTTTTGATGGTGGCGGAAAGGTCATAAATGATACAGATTCGGCCAATAAAAGCAGGGAGTTTTTAAAATAATAGGTTACCGGGGATAAGTTATTTCTAATTTTTATCACATGAAAAGTAGACTATTCGATTGTCTGTTGCCACCAATCGCCAGTTAAAGTTCATCGTATTACTAAATCCCTGTTCATTTTAGGCTAAATACTGTACTAAAAACGAACAGGTTAAATATTATATAATATGTAATTTACTGATAAGGTATTACTAAAAGTGTGGCATCCGTTTCGTGCGGCAACCAATATCGCTAAACCTATTATATGCTAAAAGGTATCTTTACTATTGCCTGGCGCAATCTCCGCAAAGACCGCCTCTTCACCCTGCTCAATCTCCTGGGGCTCTCTACAGGCTTAGCCTGTGCCCTTCTCATCTTTCTCTGGATCAGAGACGAGAAACAGATCAATCATTTCAACATCAAAGACGACCGCCTCTACCAGGTATTCATCAACATAAACGACAATGGCGTGATTCATACCATGGACCAGACACAGGGTCTGTTGGCACAATCACTCAAAAACGAAATACCAGGTATCGAATACGCTACCTCCATCCTACCCGCCTCCTGGTTCAACAACGCAGGTGTACTGAGTTTTGGAGAGAACCATCTCAAGGCCGCCGGACAATTTATCAGCAAAGATTTTTTCGATGTATTTACCTGTAAGCTCCTTTACGGAAATGCAGCTGCTGATAAACACAGCATTCTGATTTCTGATAAAATGGCGCAGAAATTATTCCCGCAGGAACAGGATGCCGTAGGCAAAACCATTCATTGGGAACAGGGTGAATTTAGCGATGATTATGCCATTGCCGGCGTATTTCAGGCTCCACCAGCCAATGCAACGGAACAATATGATCTGTTACTCGACTATACCCTTTTCCTGGATAAAAGAAAGGAATTAACGCAATGGTCCAACTTCGACCCTAAGACCTATGTTATCGCTGATAAAAGCGTGGCCCCTACCACATTGCAATCTCGTATCAAGGACTTTATCAAAACAAAAGATAAAGCTACCAATGCCTCTTTATTACTCGCAAAGTATTCCGATACTTACCTCTATAACAAATATGAAAATGGGCAGCAAAGCGGTGGAAGAATTGCCTATGTACAACTCTTTTCTATCATCGCCTTATTTATACTGATCATTGCCTGCATCAACTTTATGAACCTAAGTACTGCCAAAGCAGCCAGCAGGGTAAAAGAAGTGGGTGTAAAAAAAGCAGTTGGCGCCAGCAGAGGCCTGCTCATCCTGCAATACCTGAGTGAAAGTATCCTGCTCTCACTGCTTGCACTGTTCATAGCCATAATATTGATCATCCTCCTCCTGCCGATGTTCAATCACATAACAAGCAAGCAATTGCAGCTGTGGCCAAGTGTTTCAATAATATTTTCTTTTATAGGCATTGCCTTATTGACGGGGCTAGTGGCTGGTAGCTATCCGGCATTATATCTATCAGGATTCAAACCCGCCGTTGCGCTGAAAGGCAAACTTCGCACCGCATTAGGAGAAGTAATGACCCGCCGGGGACTAGTGGTCTTTCAGTTTGTACTATCTGTGAGCTTCATTATTTCGGTGCTCATCATATACAAACAAATGGCCTATATCCAACAAAGAAACCTGGGATACAACAGAGCCCATCTCATACATTTCGAAGTGCCAACTGGTCAGATCGGGAACATGGTTTCTTTTTTAGCACTCGTCAGAAATCAGACTGGCGTCCAGGATGCCAGCAGTTACTATCATAACTTCACCGGAAATCATGGAGCCATGGGAGGTATGAGCTGGCCCGGGAAAGTGGATAATATGAATATAAATTTCAGTAACCTCGAAGTCGGCTATGGTTATCTTGAAGTGATGGGTGTACAACTCGCAGCCGGCAGATATTTCTCCAGAGATTCCCGTGCAGACCATGAGATCATCTTCAATGAAACAGCTATCCGTCAAATGGGGATCAAAGATCCTATTGGCAAGACGGTACGCTTCTGGGACATGAAGAAAGTAATCGTAGGCATCGCAAAAGATTTCAATTATGAGTCATTGTATCAGTCAGTAAAACCTGCATTCTTCCAGAGCTATCCGGTAATGCCGAACTTTGTTGTAAAAATAGCACCCGGCAGGGACGAAGCGACTATTCAACAGGTGAAACAATTGTATGAACAACATTTTCAGGGATTGACTTTTGACTACCACTATATAGATGAAGATTATCAGGCTTTATATGCATCAGAAAAAAGAGTGAGTGATCTATGCCGGTACTTTGGAGGATTAACAATCCTTATCTCTTGTCTGGGATTATTCGGGCTCGCAGCATTCACAGCACAAAGAAGACAAAAAGAAATTGGTATCCGCAAAGCAATTGGCGCTTCTGCCGGAAATATTGTAACGCTGTTATCGGCAGACTATTTTAAATTGACCGGTATTGCCATGGTCATTGCTTTTCCCCTGGCAGGCTGGATGATGTTTCAATGGTTACAAACCTTTGCATACAGGATTCAGATTGGGGCAGATGTTTATTTAATAACAGGCCTTGCCACCCTGTTCATTACCTTTACAACTATTAGTTATCAAAGTATAAAGGCAGCATTGACCAATCCGGTGAAAAGCCTGCAAACTGAATAATCTATGATTAAAAGAACCCTGCGCCGGCTTATCAAAGACCGGCAATCCACGATCCTGAACCTGATTGGTTTGAGTACAGGACTTGCCTGTGCATTATTGATCTGGCTATGGTTACATGATGAACTACAAACAGATCGCTTTCATAAAAATGGTGACCGTCTCTATCAGGTCATGGCCACTCAGCAAACAGGTAACCTGGCAGATACCGGTCCCGGTACAGCCGGGGCTTTAGCACAGGAACTCACACATACCATTCCCGGTATTGAACAGGCCGTGACAATGGCCCCTGAAATGTGGTTTGAACCATTTACCCTCAGTGATGGAGATAACACCATCAGTGCTACCGGCAATTTTGCATCGAAAGATTTCTTTTCTGTATTCTCCTTTGATTTGCTGGAAGGAAATAAAAACACTGTGCTGGCTGATAAGCATGCAATGGTCATTTCCAGATCACTGGCACTGCGCTTATTCCATACTACAGAAAATGTAATCGGGAAAACACTGACATGGAAACTTTTTGACTTTAAACAACCCGTTACTATCACCGGCGTATACAATGACATGCCGGCCAATAGCACCATTCGCATGGATTTTGTTTTAAACTTTGGGGCATGGGTGGATGAGATGCCCGTTTCAGGAGACCTCGGAAATGGGACAGGTCCATTTGAGACCTATGTATTACTAAAACCCGGCACAGATATATCTCACGTACAGGCAGGCCTGAGTAAATGGCCTTTCAAAATACAACTTTCTCTCAGAAGCTTTACCGACAGGTATCTGCAGGAAGGCAGCAGAATGGCTTATGTACGCATGTTTGGTCTGATTGCGATTTTTATTTTAATTATTGCGTGCATCAATTTTATGAACCTGAGCACAGCAAATGCTGCAGGCAGAATGAAGGAGGTAGGAATCAGGAAAGCCATCGGCGCGTCCAGAGCCACGCTCATCAGGCAATTCCTTGGAGAGTCTGTGCTGCTTAGTTTTATAGCATTGGGGCTTGCCATAGGTATCGTCATGTTGTTATTACCTTCTTTTAACGCGATTACGGGCAAACAACTTTCATTGCACCTTGATTATGTAGCAGTGGCAATCACGCTTGTTACGGGACTCTTAGCAGGTAGTTATCCGGCATTCTATCTCACCGGTTTCCATCCAGTTATTACCTTGAAAGGAAAATTTTTACAGACCTCCGCAAATGCCTGGGCCAGAAAAGGCCTGGTTGTTTTCCAGTTTGTCGTATCTGTTATCTTTATTATTGCGGTGTTAGTCATCTACAAGCAAATAAAATATATTCAGCAGAAAAGTCTTGGATTCAAAAAAGAGAATGTCATTTACTTTCAGGCGGATGGTCCTGCGATGGAACATAAAGAAGCGCTGATAGCTGGCCTCAAACAAATTCCCGGTGTAGTGAATGCTTCCAGTATGATGCGCAATATCATTATGCCAGCAGGAGTGCCGGATTCGCATATACAGTGGGATGGCAAAAACAAAAACAATGAAATACGGTTTACACAGATGCTGGTGAACTATGACCTGCCTGAAACACTGGGTATGACACTCCTACAGGGCCGCACTTTCAGCAGGAAATTTAGTACGGACAAAGATGGGGTGATCCTGAATGAAACGGCCGTGAAAGCTATGGGTCTGACAAATCCGATTGGCAAGACAATCTATACGGAGAATGTACCGGTACAGATCATTGGTGTGGTCAGAGACTTTCATTTCAACTCCCTTCACGATGCCATCCAACCTTATATTTTCAGGCTCTGGCCGGAATATTCCATTATCACGATGGTGAGTATTAAAGATGTAAGTACTATTGACCGGGTGGCTGCTTATTATAAACAATTCAACCCCGGTTATAGTTTTAACTTTAAATTCCTGGACGATGCAGTGCAGGCCCAATATAAATCAGAAAAGGTGATTGGCAGTTTATCAAAATATTTCGCAGGATTGGCCATCCTGATTTCCTGCCTGGGATTGTTTGGATTAACAGCATTTACTGCAGAGCGCAGAAAGAAGGAAATCAGTATCAGAAAAGTATTGGGGGCTTCAGTGAAACAGCTTGCGTTCCTGCTCTCCGGCGATTTCCTGCAACTCGTAGTGATCGCTATTGTAGTGGCTTTTCCACTGGCTACCTGGATGATGGAAAAGTGGCTGCAGGGCTTTGCTTATCGCATACACCTGCAACCGGGTATTTTTGTACTCGCGGCATTGGCTACCTTACTCATTACCGTTTGCACCATTAGTTTTCAGTCCTTGAAGGCTGCTTTTTCAAACCCCGTGAAGGCGTTGCGTGCGGAGTAGCATTCTTTTCCTCTTTAACGATATCCAGAATCTGCCCGGAAATGTTTACGTAATCAGGAAAAAATTCAGTTTAAGTTTGCTCTTTATAAAAGCAAAAAAGTCGCTTTTGCCAAAGGTAAAAGCGACTTTTTTGTGGGTGATGGCTTCGAAAATAGCGCTGTTGGCTATCGTTTTACCCTGTATAATGTATATGATTGACCAGCTTTTGTTTGCAACGCGTACACAAATCCATGATCCGCGTCTTTCGGTTTCACAGCCGCTAACTGTGCAGTTCCATCAGCTTTAATACGTTGCGGCACGCGCAGCATACAGGTACCATCTTTAGTAGCATGGATGGTTACACTGGTGAGCATTCCTCCTTTCCAGTCCATATCCACGGTATACCCACCTTGCGCCAATAAGCCTTTCACCTCACCTGTATTCCATACGTCGGGCAGGGCCGGCAGCAAATGAAGTGTACCGGTCTGGCTTTGCAGCAGCATTTGTGCAATACCTGAAGTGCCGCCAAAGTTACCATCGATCTGGAATGGCGGATGTGCACAGAACAGATTTGCATAGGTACCACCGGCGTTATGCATATCCACCCCTCCTTCACCGGTCAGGGTCAGTAATTCTTTCAGGAGTTTGTGCGCATGGTTACCATCCAGTAGTCTTGCCCAGGTATTGATCTTCCAGGCCTTGCTCCAACCGGTACCACCATCACCCCGTATTTCAAGGCTTTTTTTGCAGGCAGCTGCCAGCTCAGGTGTTGTAATGGGAGAAATCTGATTGCCCGGAAAAAGGCCAAATAAATGAGAAATATGACGATGCTGAGGGTCTTCATCCTCCCAGTCTTTATACCATTCCTGCAGGTTGCCTTTTTTACCAATCTGCAATGGATACAGTTTTGCCAATGCCTGCTTCAGGGAATCTGCAAAGGCGGCGTCTTTACCCAAAGCTTCGCTGGCAGCAATCATATTGGTAAAAAGGTTATGAATCACAGACAGGTCCATGGTGGTAGCCAGTGATACGGCACCATGTTCGCCTTTGCCGGTGATAAAAATATTTTCAGGAGAAGTAGCAGGTGCCGTTACCAGATGACCTTCCTTATCTGGCACCAGCCAACCGAGGCTAAATTGTGCTGCTGCTTTCATAACAGGGTATGCAGTATCTTTTAAGAATGCCTTGCTGCCGCTGTATTCATAGTGTTGCCAAAGGAATTGACAGAGCCAGTTGCCACCCATCATCCAGTTCGCCCAGTTAGGATCCCCTTTGCCAATATCACCTACTGGATTGGAGATGGCCCATATATCTGTATTATGGTGTGCCACCCAGCCATTGAGGCCATAGAAGTTTTTAGCCGTGTGGCGACCAGTAACCGCCAGTTCCATGAGCAGGTCGTACAGAGGTTGCTGCATTTCCATCAGGTTGCATTCCTCTGCCGGCCAGTAGTTCATTTCTGTATTGATATTGATGGTGTAGTTTGAGCTCCATGGTGCACGCAGTTCCCTGTTCCAGATGCCCTGCAGGTTAGCAGGTGCTCCTTTGGTACGGGAACTGGAAATGAGCAGGTAACGACCATATTGGAAATACAATGATTCCAGCGAAGGGTCATCACTTCCGGCAGTATAACGGCGCAGGCGCTCATCAGTAGGTAAGGAAGCTACCGCTTCTCCACCCATTACTGTAAACTGCACCCTGTTGAAGAATTTAGTGTAATCCTTTATATGACGGATACGCAAATCGTTCAGTGTACGGGTGGAAGCTTTGGCCAGTTGTTCAGCTGCAATCCTGTCTTCATTCAGTCCCTCTTTGTCAGGGCATTTGTCATAACCATTAAAACTGGTGGCACCGGAAACGATTACAGTGACATCAGTTGCGTTTTTGACAGTGATACCGGACGTATCTGTTTTAATTGTACCGTCGACACTGATGGCCCTCAGCCTCACTTCGAAGCGCATTCCCTTACAACTGCCTGCCTGTTCATATATAATAGGTTCTTTATTATATCCTACATAACTTGGGTCTGCCTGTGATGGGGCTTTACCTTTAAGAACCAGATCTTTGCCATTTACCATGTTCTGATAATGCAGCTGGCTATTGGCGCTGAGCGTAAAGTTCAACTGCCCTTTCTTACTGGCTTTCAGATGGTAAACGATTACTTGATCTGCTGCAGAGATAAACATTTCACGTGTATAATCTACACCATTGCTGGTAAAACGGGTATTTGACTGTGCTTTGGTAAGATCCAGATCACGATAGTAATCCTTTACGGAGCCCTCATCTACCTGCTGCCGGAGGTGCAGATCGCCCATAGGCAGGAATGACTGCGAGTAAACGCCCTGCATCCTGCGAAGCAGACTATCCGCCTGATGATAATTTTCATTGAAGAGCGCTGCTCTTACCTGAGGCAGGTACTTTGATGCTTCCGGATTTACATTGTTATCTACCGGACCACCCGACCAAAGCGTAGCTTCGTTGAGTTGAATCAGCTCATCGCTGACTCTTCCGAATACCATAGCACCCAGGCGTCCATTGCCAAGCGGCAGCGCCTGAGACCACACCTTTGCAGGCGCGTTGTACCAGAGCTTTAATGGATTTACGGGCTGTTGAGACCTCACTGTTCCGGCAGTTAAAAGCAGCACGGATAACAGTCTTATTTTGTTTTGTTTCATAACGCTTGTAAAATAAAACTATATTGATCTAAAAGCAATATAAATGTAATGGAAAGAAACATGTCGCAAACGATTGCACAAAAAAGTTTGCTAAACACTTGGTAATCACTTTAGCCCTCGTTACATTTGTTGTAGAATTAATAAGAGCCACCTAAGGGGATAAGTGAACAAGATGAGCAGGTGGTTGTTTCTTAAAGAGTTAATTACCTTATTTACATATAGCAAGAGCTGGAAGATTTTATGGACCTGAGTACCATAACGTGGAATTTTAGCACAAAGGTCGAATTCTTTCGACCTTTCTCTTTTTTAGGAAGTTCCATTTTGGCGAGTGTCTAAAACGCTGTCTAACTTTAAATGACAGGGATCTTGCCTTTAGGCCAATTAGTATTTATGATAGCGGCGCCCTGTCTGTAAGCACCTATCTCATTACCACCCCATCGTGAAAAAATGATTGTTTAACCGACACCTCCCGGTCAGGGACTCCTTTGGGTTTCTGAAAATTCAATAAAAGTTGGCATATATTAGTTTGTAGAGATAGATATAAAGAATTACCTGCCATCGGATATTTTCGAAAAATGTGTGTATTCCAGACATTTAATTATATTACATCCGCGTTTATGAAAAATTCTTAGTGTGACCATCCAAAGAACGATTACATTCATATTACTGCTGTTTCCATTTACCGTACTATGGGCACAAACACCACAGTCTCAGTATCAATTGACCCGGCTCGACATCACACAGGGTCTCTCTGCCAATCAGGTAAACTGTATCTATAAGGACAGTCAGGGGTTCATGTGGTTCGGCACCATGTCCGGACTCAACCGCTATGATGGTTACAATTTTAAGATCTTCAGACAGGATATCAGAGATACCACTACCATTTCCGACAACTTCGTTACCGCTATCATGGAAGGTCCTGAAGGCCTCCTCTGGATTACACACAGAAATGGTCAGAACGTTTACAATCCCCAACAGGGAAATTTCCAGCGCGATCCCCGTCCAGCTCTTGCCAGATTTGGGGTACCTGTGGATAGTATCAACAATATATTAAAAGACCTGGATGGCAATTACTGGTTCGTCACACCAAAAGATGGCCTCTACTGCTACTCCCCTTCCAATAAAAAAACACACCATTTACTCCCCGGCACACAGATCTCGGACATGGCGCAAGCCCCCTCTGGCTTCTGCTGGATCATTCATACGAATGGCCTGCTGGAGAAAATGGATCCGCACACCCAACAGATCGTTTCCAGAGACCAGCTCCCTACGCCAGGTCCTACAGCCTATCAGCTCATGGCGGATAAAGATGGTGATTGCTGGCTGTTCAGCAACAATGATGTGCAGGGTATTTACTGCTTTAACCAGCGTAATAAATCCTTTACTCACTACGATCAGAACAATGGGCTGAACAACAACATTGTTCGTGGGGTAGTGCAGGACAATCAAGGCCTGATCTGGGTGGGCACCGACCACGGTGGACTCAACATTATCGATAAGAAACAACAAACCTTCCACTACCTCACCAACAACAGTGAAGATCCTAAGAGTCTGAGTCAAAATAGTATCACCACCCTCTATAAGGATAATGCTGGTATCATCTGGATTGGTACCTACAAAAAAGGACTCTGCTATTACCATGAAAACATGGTCAAGTTTCCCCTTTACCAACATCAGGCATTTGCGTCGAACACGCTTCCTTATGATGATGTAAACCGCTTTGCCGAAGATGCCAACGGCAATATCTGGATAGGTACAAATGGAGGAGGTCTCATTTACTTTGACAGAGCTAAAAATTCTTACAAACAATACCTGCATAATCCATCAAACCCCAACTCCCCCAGTGGTAATGTCATTGTGAGTCTCTATATCGATCATCAGCAAAAACTGTGGGTAGGCTCCTACTTCGGTGGACTGGATTGTTTTGATGGAAACCATTTCATTCATTACCGCCATGCCCCCAATGATCCCAATAGTCTTAGCGATAACAGTATCTGGGAAATCTTTGAAGACAGTCAGCAAAGACTATGGGTAGGTACACTGGGAGGAGGATTAAATCAACTGGTGAATAACAAATTCGTTCACTACACTGACAAAGTTCGCTCACCTTATATCTCTGCATTTCTTGAAGATAAAAAAGGAAACCTCTGGATAGGTACTGCCGAAGGGGTTGATGTCATGGATCCGAAAGGTCAGTTCACACATTACAATGCAGATCCAAAACAACCCGGTAGTCTCAGTCACAAGAACATTCTCTGTTTATTCGAAGACAGTCATGGACAGGTATGGATTGGTACCAGAGAAGGTTTAAATCTTTTCAACCCAACTACCCGTCAGTTTAAAATATTCAGAAAAGAAGATGGCTTACCAGACAACACTGTCCTCAACATCCTGGAAGATAATAACCATACGCTTTGGATGAGCACTGCCAATGGTTTATCCAACATGCGTGCACCACATGAGTTTAAAAACTACGATCAGTCAGACGGATTACAGGGAAGAGAATTCAATGAAAATGCTGCATTAAAAACGCGGAAAGGAGAACTTCTTTTTGGAGGTGGTAATGGGTTTAATTTATTCTACCCTCACAATATTACGGTCAATTCAAATATACCACCTGTCGTACTAACGGACTTCCAGATCTTCAACAAAAGCATGTATCCCGGTGAAAAATTGAATGGAAGAATCATCTTAACTGATGCAATCAATCAAACCCGGCATATTACTTTAAAGTATAAGGAAAATGAATTTTCCATCAGTTTTGCTGCATTGAATTTCTTTCATCCTGAAAAGAACCAATACGCCTATATGCTGGAAGGATTTAACCATGAATGGCTGACCAGCGACGGACTCTTACGCACCGCTACTTATACCAACCTCGATCCCGGTGAATATATTTTCAAAGTAAAAGCATCAAACAACGATGGTGTATGGACTCCACAACCAATGGAATTACGTATTACTATCTTACCTCCTTTCTGGCGAACGCCGCTGGCATTCATCATTTATACACTACTCATCATAGGCGCATTAATTGTAGGCAGACGCATAATTCTTGAAAGGGAAAGATTCCGTGCACGCATTGCACAGGAAAGGCAGGAAGCAAAGCGCATGCATGAATTAGATTCCCTGAAGATCCGTTTCTTTACGAATATCAGTCATGAATTCCGCACACCACTCAGTCTCATTATTACACCGCTGGAAAGACTACTGAAAAAAGAGATCGAAGGTAATGTGCAACAACAACTGGTATTAGTCCAGCGCAATGCCCGCCGTTTACTGAACTTAGTGAACCAACTCCTCGACTTCCGTAAAATGGAAGTGCAGGAAATAAAACTTTACACAACCGAAGGTGATATCATTGCATTCATAAAAGAGCTCACCACCTCATTCTCTGACCTCTCAGAAAAAAAACAGATCCACCTCGATTTCCATAGTAATGTGCCATCGCTCAGTATGCTCTATGATCCTGACAAGATTGAAAAGATCCTTTTCAACTTACTTAGCAATGCGTTCAAATTCACTCCGGAGCAAGGGAACATTTCCGTCGACTTACAGCTGCAACAAAACAGTCTCCTGGCCATCATGGTTAAGGATACCGGTATTGGTATTCCGCTGGAACAACAGGAACGTATTTTCGAACGTTTCTTCCAGCACGACATTCCCGGCTCTCTCGTAAATCAGGGCAGTGGCATTGGCTTAAGCATCACCAAAGAGTTTGTAAAGCTCCATGGTGGCACTATCAGTGTGGACAGTGCCCCCGGCATGGGAAGCGCATTTACCGTATTACTGCCCGTAAATGGTATCCAAACAGCTGCAAAAGGGGCGACACAGCACACCCTGATCATGGAACCACAAGTGCCTGACGCGCCTGCTATATACACCGGTAAAAAACCAGTTATCCTCCTGATCGAAGACAGCGAAGATTTCCGTTTTTACCTAAAAGACAATCTTAGTCAGTATTTTCATATTATGGATGCTCCTAACGGGCTGGCCGGCTGGAACATTTTGCAGCATACAATACCTTCTATAGTGGTAAGTGACGTGAGTATGCCTGAAATGGACGGATTAGAGCTCTGCCGTAAGATCCGTCAGCAGCCCCGTACGGCACACCTTCCGGTGATCCTGCTCACGGCCCGTGCTTCGGAGGAAGATCAGCTGGAAGCACTTGACAACGGCGCTTCTGAGTACATCACCAAGCCTTTCAATTTCGAAATGCTGTTATCACGCATAAGGAACATTATTACCCAGCAACAATCCCTCAAAAAGACCTTCCAGCAACATATAGAAGCCCATCCGGAGGAGATCGCCATCTCCTCGCAGGATGAACAATTTATACAGCAGGCATTGCAAATAGTGGAGAAGAATATCAGTAACCCCGACTTCTCTGTAGAGGAGCTGAGCCGCGAACTTTTCATGAGCAGGGTCTCTGTTTACAAGAAACTACTAACATTAACAGGTAAACCCCCAATTGAATTTATCAGATCCATAAGACTCAAGCGGGCAGCCCAATTGCTCGAAAAAAGCCAGTTGACCATCGCTGAAATAGCCTATGAGGTAGGATTTAATAACCCAAAGTACTTTTCCCGTTACTTTAAGCTGGAATACGGCGTACTTCCCTCTGCCTACAAGGGTAAGAACGAATAAAATAACCATAGTCAGGCCCTTACAAACTCCAATCAGTCGCACTGATGATGTCCATCATTTCCCACCAACCCACTTATCACCATCTTGCACTCAGATCGGAACACATAACCGACGAACGCTTTAAATCCAATTTACCATGTATCAATCTGCAATCATCAGAAAAGGAATCGCCACATTACTGTTCGTTCATCTTATCGTAGCGGCAGCATTTGCACAGACCAAAACACTGGTAGTTAGCGGCATTAGTCTCAAAGTAAACGGTACATCTACCCTTCACGACTGGGAAATGAAAGCTACTTCAGGTACCTGTACAGCTGACCTTACCTTCAGCCCTGCCGGCCAGCTGACCGGTATACCAGAACTGAGCTACACTGTAGCTGTAAACACGCTGAAAAGTGAACACAGTGGCATGGACGACAATGCATACAAAGCATTAAAAGCTAAAGCAAATCCAAATATCACTTTAAAACTCACTTCTTCCACTGTAGCTGCTGATGGTTCCATCAAAGCCCAGGGTCAACTGACCGTCGCTGGTGTAACCAAAGTTGTAGATCTGACAGCAAAAGCAACTACTACAAATGGTGGCAAAGCAGTAGCCATCAAAGGAAGTAAAATTCTTAACATGACTGACTTCGGCGTAACTCCTCCATCCTTTATGATGGGTGCCATGAAAACTGGTAACGCTGTAACTATCAGTTACGAGTTCACACTTCACCAATAAGTTACACTTCAATCAATAATAAAACCACTAACCACTACACATTATTTTAAATCGATTGCCATGAAAACAAAAATGCGTCTGCAATATATAGTGTTGCTTTGCGTCGGCCTCTTCCCAATTACCTTAATGGCACAGGACCGGACCATTCCAAACTGGAGACCATACGATAAAACTGGTATCAACGTTTTCGAAGGAGCTAAGGATACCTCTACCTACTTCGATGGTATTAAACCTAGAATCGGTGCAGGTTTCACCATGCAGTTCCAAAATCTGAAACATGAGAATCCATCTGCACTGAACAATAAAGTAGGTTCCTACTCCAGTGCCACAGGTTCTGTAGCAGGTAACAAACTGAAAGATATCACCGCCGGTTTCCAGACAGCACAGGCTAACCTGTACTTCGATGTGCCTCTGGCTCCTGGTATCACCATGAACTTAACCGTTTACCTGTCTTCCAAACACCACAATGAAACATGGGTAAAAGGTGGATATATCCAGATCGACAAAATGCCTTTCAGAAACGAAATCCTTGATGGAATCATGAAATATGCTACCATCAAAGTGGGTCACATGGAAGTAGACTATGGTGATGCTCACTACCGTAGAAGCGATGGTGGTCAAACACTCTACAATCCTTTCATGGAAGGCAATATCATGGATGCTTACGCTACTGAAATCGGTGCTGAGGTTTATCTGAAACACAATGGTCTGTTCGGTATGGTTGGTGTAACCAACGGTCTGATCAAAGGTAACATCGACTCTCTGTATGCTAAGAGCAACCCTGATGGCAAACTGCACAAATCTCCATCTCTGTTGGCTAAAGTAGGCTTCGACAAGAAACTGGCTGAGAAATTCCGCCTTCGTGCAAGCCTGAGCTACTATGGTAACCAGAGCAGTGCTAGTAACACCCTGTATGGTGGCGACCGTTCCGGTTCTAACTACCAATACGTGATGGAAGAAGCTTCTGCGAACCCTAGCAGCACAACTGGTGCAGGTACTCCGCTCGCTTTCTCCGGCCGTTTCAATCCCGGCTTCACTAAGAAAGTAAATGCAGGTATGTTCAACGTCTTTGCTAAATACAGCGGTTTCGAAGTATTTGGTACCTACGAAAAAGCAAGTGGCCGTACAGCAGCTGAAACTAAAACAAGAGATGCCAGCCAATATGCAATAGATGCAGTTTACCGTTTCTTCCCTAAAGAAAATGTTTTCCTGGGTGTAAGATATAACGAAGTAACTGCACGCCCTGCAAACAGCACAACCGGTACCGGTGCAGGTGCAATCACCTACACACAGGATGTAAAAATAAATCGTGTTGCTGTAGCTGCTGGTTGGTTCTTAACTAACAACATTCTGATGAAAGGTGAATATGTGATTCAGAAATACAAAGACTTCCCTACAGCAGACTATCGCAGTGGTGGTAAGTTCAATGGTTATGTGATTGAAGCAGTGGTTGGGTTCTAATCTTTCAATGTCTGATAGTGTATCAATTTGAAAAAGGCCCTCCCCAAAAAGGAGGGCCTTTCTACTTCTTTCTCCCTTGTAACAATGCGCACACTTACTTTCATATTAACAATTTTCTGCCTCCTGGCCTTTAAAACGCCGGCTCCCCGTGGAGTAAAATGGGTGGTTCTTAACAACATCCTCGTACGGGTAAGCGGCAGCACAAACGTGAATAAATTCAGTTGCGAAATCAAAAAGTACCCAAACAGAGATACCCTCATCTGCTACCAGAACAATGGCTCCGAAATCGTACGCCTCAGCGGTAAACTTGAAATGGCTGTATTTGACTTCGACTGTCTGGACAAAATGATGACCCACGACCTGCGGGAAACCCTCAAAGCCAATCAACACCCTTCCCTACGTATTGCCCTCTTATCCCTGCAAAAATATCCTGCCCTCAATAGCACGCCAGAACAATTGTGCGGTAATGTTGCCATCGAACTGGCAGGTGTGACCAAAGAAATGTCCCTCTACCTGACCACTACCACCGACGATCAGAAGATGATCCATATGACCGGTTCAAAGAATATTCACTTCTCCGATTTCGGTCTGGTACCTCCCCGGAAGTTTGGCGGCATGATCCGCGCCAAAGATGACCTGTTGGTTACCTTCCAATTCAATTTCAAAGTAATTGATTGATAATCAACGCCTGCTTATCAAAACACACCCTTCGGATTTTCGTTTTGGTTAACATTTTGACCCCTAATTGAAAACATTCCCCTACCCTCTGTCTGGTAGCAGAAAGCTACATTTGTCAGCACTCGAACCTCGACCAACAACGAGTAAAGACAAATTCCACAGATATGAAGAAAATCCGAATCTTACCGATTGTGATGATTTCCTGTTGCTTTCAATTTTGCCAGACTCAACGTGTGGACAAATTGAAAGATGGCTTACTGATTAATTTGAACAAACCAGGAGCAGGTGGCGTAAAACAGGTTAAACTGCAAGTGATCAATGACAAAATTATCAGGGTCTCTGCTTCGCCTGAAGACAAGATCTCTACAACTCCCAGCCTGATATCGGTATTAGGAACTAACACCGATGTAAAATGGACCTCTATAGAAGATAAGGATATAGTAACACTGAAAACCAATGCGCTAACTGCGACGGTAGATCTCACCACCGGTGCGGTGAACTTTAAAGATGCCCAGGGTAACACCATCATAAACGAAGGAGGGAAGGCTTTTACCCCTGTAACTATAGACGGTAAAAAGCTTTTCCGACTTCAACAACTCTTTGATTCTCCGGCAGATGAAGCCTTTTATGGTCTGGGCCAGCCACAAACTGGACTCATGAACTATAAAAACCAGGACGTAGACCTCACTCAATATAATAGTCAGGTAGCTGTACCATTTGTTTTGTCCAGCCGCCACTATGGTATTCTTTGGGATAATTACTCCATTACCCGCTTTGGAGATGACCGCCCTTACGAAGAACTGGGCACCCTGGATCTGACCGATAAAAACGGCCAGAAAGGAGCCTTAACAGCGACTTATGGCATGCGCTATCAAAAAGACAGCGTATTCCTGCAGAGAGGAGAGTCAAAAATTGACTACTCCTTCCTCCCTTCCCTCAAAACCATCCCCCAAGGCTATCCAATGGCCAAAGGTATCGTGACCTGGGAAGGAAAGGTCAGCCCCAAAGAAGGTGGTGACCAGAAATTTTATGTTTCGGCTTCCGGTTACATCAGGATATGGATCGATGGAGTATTGATGCTAGACAAATGGCGGGAGGGCTGGAATCCCGGTCCTTCCGTCTTTAAAAAGGCGATGCAGACCGGCGAACAGCATGACCTGAAGATCGAATGGATTCCTGAATCAGATCAGGCCTTTATCTCTCTGAAACATCTCTCTCCCACTCCGGAACGCCTCAAAGATAAAATGGCCTTTACCTCCGAAGCTGGTGAAAAGATCGACTATTACTTTATATATGGTGCACACCCCGACGAAGTAATTAATGGCTACCGTACTATCACCGGCAAAGCTGCTATTCTCCCTAAATGGGCCATGGGTTTCTGGCAAAGCCGCGAAAGATACAAGACCCAGCGGGACGTGATCTCCACCGTACAGGAATTCAGAAAGAGACAAATACCACTGGATAATATCGTCATGGACTGGTCTTACTGGCAGGAAAACGCCTGGGGAAGCCAGGATTTTGACCCCGCCCGCTTTCCGGACCCTAAGGGAATGATCGACTCCCTCCATAATCTTTATCACACCCACTTCATGATTTCAGTATGGCCTAAGTTCTATAGAGATATTCCGAACTACAAACTGATGAATGACAAAGGTTATCTCTATACCAGAAGTATCAATGATACCATTCGCGACTGGATCGGAAAAGGGTATGTATCTACCTTCTACGATGCCTTCAATCCGGATGCGAGAAAAGCCTTCTGGGGCATGTTGGACAAACACCTGTTCAGTAAAGGCGTGGATGCCTGGTGGCTGGATGCGACTGAACCAGACATTCTGAGCAACGCCACCATCGATTATCGCAAACAACTGATGAACCCTACCGCTTTAGGATCATCCACACAATACTTCAATCCTTTCGCCCTCATGAATGCCAAAGGCATCTATGAAGGTCAGCGGGAATCAAAACCTGATCAGCGCGTATTTATTCTTACCCGCTCAGCGTTTGCCGGTTTACAACGGTATGGTGCCGCAACCTGGAGTGGTGATATCGCTGCCCGTTTCGATGAACTGGCCAGACAAATTCCTGCTGGTCTGAACTTCTGTATGTCCGGCTTACCTTATTGGACAACTGATATTGGTGGCTTCTATGTAGAAGATAAATATGACAAGCCAGATCCACAGGGGGAAAATTTACAGGAATGGCGGGAACTGAACGCACGCTGGTATCAATACGGGGCCTTTTGTCCATTGTTCCGTGCTCACGGACAGTATCCATACCGGGAAGTGTACAATATCGCACCTGATAACAGCCAGGAATACCAATCCATCGTTTATTATGACCGGCTGCGTTACAGATTAATGCCTTATATTTATTCCCTTGCCGGACAGACTTATCATAACGGCTATACGCTGATGCGTGGTCTCGTCATGGACTTTGACCAGGATACTGCCGTTCGCCATATAGGAGACCAGTTCATGTTCGGTCCTGCCTTCCTCGTTAACCCTGTATATACTTACAAAGCACGCACCCGCGATCTCTACCTGCCTGCAGGACAGGGCTGGTATAACCTGTATGATGGGAAGTATACCAACGGCGGTCAGCATATCACTGCCACCGCACCATTGAACCGTATTCCGCTGTATGTAAAAGCAGGCAGCATCGTGCCCTTCGGACCGGAAATTCAATACACCAGTCAGCAACCTGCTGATACCATTACTTTATATATCTATGGCGGTAGCGATGGCTCCTTTAGCCTCTACGAGGATGAAGGTCTGAACTATAATTATGAAAAAGGCGCGTTTAGCACCATTGAATTTAAATACAATGATGCTGACAATACGTTGTCCTTCGGCAAGCGTGCAGGCGAATTCCCCGGCATGCTCCAACAACGCTGCTTCCGTATTGTAAAAGTTGATAAGAACCATCCAATAGCATTTGATCTGGCAGCCAACAAAGGGCAGCTGGTACAGTATCAGGGCAATGAACAAACGATCCATATAACTTTTTAAAAACTAAACCACGTAAATGACAGGAAATATTTAACACGTTGTGAACACAATGAAATTCGTCGACCATCAATTCAACACTCATCCAGAAACAAACATTCTAACATTATGAAAACTGCTTACAAAATCCACGATTTTGTGGCTGCATCCTGGGGGATCAGGGGCATTCTGCTTATTGCAATGCTGCTGACCGGTACTATGACTATTGCACAGACCAACTCTCACCAGCTCGAAGGAAGAGTTTCCACAGCTGGTAAAGATGAACCACTACCCGGCGCCAGTGTGCGCGTAAAAGGTACCACCAATGGTGCTATCTCTGATGTAAACGGCCGTTTCCATCTTCAGGTGAAAGATGGAGACTCCCTGGAAATCACCCTCATGGGTTTCGAAAAACAGGTAGTTGCCGTAAAGGGACAAAACATCGCCGTCCAGTTAACCGAAGGCACAAAGACAATTGAAGAAATCGTAGTAGTGGGTTATGGTACCGAGAAGAAAAAACTCGTAACAGGTGCCATCGACCATGTCAACACCAAACAACTGGAAGAAAACCACTCCCTGCGGGTAGATCAGGCTTTACAAGGCCAGACACCAGGTGTACAGATCTCTACTGTATCTGCACAACCCGGTGAAGCCATGAAAGTACGCATTCGCGGTACAGGTACTGTAGGTACAGCCGATCCTATCTACATTGTAGACGGAGTTCCGATGAGCGATATCTCTTTCCTGAACTCTGCCGACATCTCTGGTGTAGACGTGCTGAAAGATGCCGCCTCCTCTGCTATCTACGGTTCCCGTGGTGCAAACGGTGTAGTACTGATCACGACTATCAAAGGCAAGAATGCCCAGACCAAGCTTTCTTACGACGCTTATTATGGTGTACAAAATCCTACTCACAAATCAGCATTGCTGAATGCGCATGACTATGGTGTGATCATGAATGAAATGGCAATTAACTCCGGCAACAGTCCTTACTTTACCACACAGCAACTGAGTACGCTTGGTAAAGGCACCGACTGGCAGGAAGCCATGTACAACAAGCGTGCTCCCATGATGAACCATAGCATCAACATCTCTGGTGGTAATGATAGATCCGTTTATTCATCCTCTGTTTCTTATACCAAACAGGATGGTATCATCGGTTTCAAAGGCCAATCCAAATATGAGCGTATCAACTTCCGCCTCAACTCAGAACATAAAGCCTACAAAGATCTGCTCACCTTTGGCCAGAACCTCACTTACTCCCGCTCTGCGAAAAGTGGTGTAGGTGTGAGCAACATCTATGACAATACCATGCACGGTGTACTGAATGTAAGCCCGCTGTTCGATGTGTATGACTCCACCGGTGCCTTTGGTAAGTCTACATGGAACGTTGGTGAAGCAAATCCTGTAGCACAGATGTACTATAAATACCAGAACAAAAATACCTACGACCGTATAGTAGGTGACGCTTATCTGCAGGCAACCCCTATCAAAGGACTGAGCATCCGTTCTGACTTTGGGATCAACCTGATGTATACCAACACCAACAGCTATACACCTGTATATGACCTGTCTACCACTGAATATAATATTCACTCACAGGCTAATCAGGGCATGCAGCGTGACGCTACCTGGAACTGGGATAACACCGTTAACTATCAGCGCCAGATCGGTAAACACAATATCACTGCATTGGCAGGCCTGAATACACTCGAAACCACTTACTTCTTTGTAAATGGGTACAAACAGGACCTGACTAAAACAGGGCTGGACAATTCCATTATCAACAACGGTACTACAGACAGTACACAAAGAATATATGGTTCAAAAGGATCTTCTGCACTGCTCTCCTACTTTGGTCGTATCGGATATAACTATGCTGAGAAGTATATGTTCACTGCGATCTTCCGCGTAGATGGTTCTACCGCATTTGGTTCTAACAACCGTTATGGTAAATTCCCTTCCTTCTCTGCAGGTTGGGTACCTACTAACGAAGCATTCCTGCATGTAAACTGGCTAAACTTCCTGAAGATCCGTGCCGGCTGGGGCCAGAACGGTAACCTACCTTCTACTCAATACCAATATCTGTCTACCATCTCCACCCAATACCTGGGTTACTACTTCGGAAGTGGCGATGTAGCTTATGTAGGCGCAGCTCCGATCAAAACGGCAAATCCCGATCTGAAATGGGAAACATCTGAACAGACTAACATCGGTTTTGATGCGATTCTCTTCAAAGACATCAGCCTGACCGTAGACCTGTATCGTAAGATGACGAAAGACTGGCTGGTAAGTGTGAACACTCCTGCTATCTCAGGTGCCACTACTGCTCTGGTAAATGGTGGTGATGTACGCAACCAGGGTATTGAAGCAGCATTAGGCTGGGACCATCAGTTCAATGAATTCAAACTTGGCGTAAATGCAAACATCGCTGTAAACCGTAACAAGGTGACCGATATTCCAAACAAAGAAAAGATCATCAATGGTGCGACTGCCGTTACTTATGCGAGCATGCCTGAATTCTACCGTGCACAGAAAGGTTTCCCAATGGGTTACTTCTACGGTTACAAGACAGATGGTATATTCCAGAATACTGCTGAAATCGCGGCATATAAAGGCAAAGATGGTTCTCCTATCCAGCCAAATGCACAACCGGGTGATGTACGCTTCCAGGACCTGAACGGAGACGGTGTGATCGATGCAAAAGATGAAACCATGATCGGTAATCCATTCCCTAAGTTTACATATGGCTTCAATGTAAACATGGGTTACAAAGGCTTTGACCTGACTGTAGCCATCTATGGTAGCCAGGGCAATAAGATCTGGGATGGTACGCATGACTTCTCCAGCCCGCTCAACAACTATTCTGCTGAGATCCTGGGTCGCTGGACAGGCGAAGGTACTTCTAACAAAATCCCTCGTGTAACGGATGGAGCTGAACTGAACCAGAACTGGATCCGCTCTTCTGACCTGTATATCAAGAACGGTTCTTTCCTCCGTATCAAGAGTGTGAATCTGGGTTATGACTTCAAGAAGTTGTTCCCTGAAATGCCTATTCAACAATTAAGATTGTACGTGTCCGGTACTAACCTGTTTACGTTCACCAAATACAAAGGAATCGATCCTGAAATTGGTTATGGTCCCAGTGGCTGGGCTTCCGGCATCGATGTGGGTACCTATCCACAACCAAAGACATTGTTACTGGGTCTGAGCGTAAAATTCTAAAACATTCCACATGAAAAAGATATTCTTAGCAGCTATAGCCATCGCGTTCTTTGCCGCTTGTAGCAAGAGTTTCCTTGAACGCTCTCCCATAGATGAACAGACGGAAGAGTCTTTCTATAAAACACCGGAACAGGCATTACAGGCACTGGTATCAGTGTACAATCAACTGGAGATCGGTGACTATGATAACATCCATCTTGTATCCGAAATAGCCAGTGATGACTGTTTTGGTGGCGGTGGTACCTCTGACCTGGTATGGAAACAATGGGATCGTTTCGAAGCGAGTTCCAATATGAACCTGAGCCTGTGGCAGAAATATTACACCGGTATATACAGAGCCAATGTGCTCTTATCAAAAATAGGTAATGTAAGCTGGGGTAGCGATACCACCTTAAAAACACAGTACACCGCAGAAGCACGTTTTCTGAGAGCTTACTTCTACTTTGATCTGGTAAGGTTGTTTGGAAATATTCCAATGACCACTACCCCCCTCACGCCGAGTGAACTGAACATACCACAGTCTGAGCCTGCCGTAGTATACGCGCAGATCGCAGAAGACCTGAAGTATGCCGCAGATAATTTGCCTGCTACACCCTATGGTAGCATTTCCTCTGCTAATTATGGCAGGGTGAACAAGTGGGCAGCGGAATCCCTTATAGGCCGCGTATTCCTCTATTACACCGGTTACTATAGCCAGAATGACCTCGCGGGTGTTATTACCAAAGCACAGGCAGCCACTTACCTGGACAATGTAATCAACACTGGTGGTTACGGACTGGTAGCGAATTTCGCGAACCTCTGGCAGTCTGCACTAACCAACTTTGTTGGAGAGGATAACAAGGAAACTGTATGGTCCATCAAATTCACGTACAAAGGCCTGGGCAACTGGGATCAGCACAATGGTAACCGTATGCAGGTTGATATTGCGATCCGTAATCAGGTACTGGATCCTTATTACAAAGGATGGGGCGCAGGTACAGTAAATAGCAGTCTGTGGAATGCCTACGATAACAATGATACCCGTCGTAGTGCAACCATGGTCTCTATCGAAAATGAGAACCTCACGGCTTATGCACAGGGCGACCAGTCACAATACACCGGTTACTTCTGGAAGAAATATACACCGATGAACGCAGGTAATGCTGTAGAAATGGGTGGCGACTTCCAGATTGACAACTACTACGATGACGTAGTGATCCGCTATGCAGACGTATTGCTGATGGCAGCTGAGCTGAACCTGGATGGAAACCTCGCCAAAGCACAGGATTACTATAACCAGGTACGCGACAGAGCCTTTCAAAGTACCAGCTATCGCAAAACACTCACTGCAGATGCAGCGGGTAAAACACTCATCATGAATGAGCGCAGACTGGAACTGGCACTGGAAGGCCAACGCTACTGGGATCTGCTCCGTCAGGGGGTGGACGTAGCCAAAGCAGCTATCGATCATGCAGGTACTTCTGATATGACAGTGAGCTTCCCGGTTGCAACAAAAGGCTTATTTAAAATTCCGGAACAGGAGATCAGTTTGTCAAATGGTGTGTATCAACAAAATGCCGGATGGTGATTTTATAATTCCACAAAACAGTAAAAAATGAAAAACTATATTATACTGTCACTGCTGGTACTGGCCTGTGCTTTTACAGCCTGCACCAAAGAAGATAGTGAGAGCATGGGGTCTCCGACTATCGCACAATCCAGCCTCAAATTTTCTGTCACCCAGAAAGATGGCTATGATAACATTGTGTACCTGAATAGTCAGACAAGTGGCGGGTATATCCCTTTCTGGCAATATACCGGGGGCTTTTCCAAGAAGATGCTGGATACCATCAACTTACCTTTTGCAGGTAATTACTGGATCAAATATACCGTGTATACTTCCGGCGGGCCGGTAGGTGATTCTACACAAATCACCGTATCTGAAAATGACCCGGAATATTTCAGTAGTCCGTTATGGAACCAGCTGGCGAATGGCGCAGATGGCAGAACATGGGTATGGGCTGTGGATGTACCTACCTTATACTGCTATGGTAATGGCCCGGGTGATGCAACTACACCTGCCTGGTGGACCAATGGCTTAAGTTATTTGCAATCTGTAGGCGTACAGAATGATGAGATGACCTTTGACCTGAATGGTGCGAAGAATTTTACTTTTAATCACAATGGTACCTTGACGAAGGCCATCTTTGATCTGGATACCACGGCGCATACTGTGAAGATAACGGGTAGTGATATTAGCTTAGGTACCAAAGCCACGTATACGATCGTGAAGTTGAATGATAATGAACTGACCCTGGTGGAACAGGGAGATGGCTGGAGAAATATCTGGCTGTTTAAAAGAAAAGGATATAGTTATTAAGGGTGATTATAAGGGCTGGCTGTTTAGCCAGCCCTCTTTATTTCCGGCTATGTTAATGAGTGCCTCAAATCCATTATATATAATTTTAGTAACCCGGATTCTGATAGTATAGCCCCGGTTTTATCTGCATTTCAGATTGTGGGATTGGATACAGTTCCTGTGTTACATCCATTGATTTTGCATAGTTGGTTTGCAGCCACGGATTCATCACATCTAAACATCTTCCTGTTCGTATTAAGTCGCCCCAATAGATCCCTTCCCATGCCAGTTCATGTCTTCTTTCTGTTTCCAGTATGAGCCGGAACGCTGACTGCGATACACCGGAGATGTTACCTAGACCCGCCCTTGTCCGGATCCTGTTCACCAGGTTAACGGCTTCCGCCGTAGGCCCCGTGGTTTCGTTCACAGCCTGAGCGTACATGAGCATCACATCTTCTGGTCTCAGGATCGGGAAGTTGATTCCCCAGTCAGAACTGCTGAGAATAGCAGCAGCGGCAGAAGAGTCAAGGTACTTTTTGAAATAAGTACGCTGCGTCATCACTCCTGATTTGTTCCTGTATACGGTGTCGAGGATCACGAATTCTCTCTTATCACCTGGTTCGAAACTCTTTATGAGGTCATCAGATGGGAAACCCTGCATATAATAAGCCCCATATGGGGTGATTTTGGTATCCATATCGAGCGGGATCACTTCTCCTGGAACAGGGTTACCCAAACCCTTTCCACCTGAGAGGTATTGTACCTCGAAAAGGTAGTATTTGTTGTCGCTGGATGTCCTGAAGATCTCTGCATAGGTTGGCGCAAAGACCCAGCCATTATTCTCCGCATCCAGTACCTGTTTGAATACATTGATGGCGTTTGAATAGTTTTCTGTTTTGTTGAAAGGATACCCTGCCATGAACATGTAGGCCCTGCCTAATAAACCTAAAGCTGCGAGTTTGGTAGCACGTCCTTTGTCTGTACCGCTGTAGCTGGTGGGTAAGAGTGGCGCGGCTGCTGTGAGTTCACTCACTATAAAGTTATAGATCGTATCTGCACCTACGCGTGGGTAATTGAGCGCTTCTTCGGAAGACACGGTATGGTCCAACAAAGGTACGGCACCGAATGTTTTCACCAGTTCAAAGTAGGCAAGGGCACGTAGGAACTTACATTCTCCTTTCATTCTGCTCCGTTTGGTGGTGTCTGTAAAGGAAATGTTGTCGATCCTGTCCAGTACCTGATTTGCTCTTTCTATCATCTCATAATCGTTGGTCCAGGCAGTTTGCAAAGTACCGAGTGCGGCGGTGATTTCAAAAGCGGAGAGACTAAAGTAATCCCTGGCAGCATCCTGTCTGTCTACATAGTAGTTATTGGAACGTACCTCTGAGAGGTATAAATTATTGACATCAGGAAAGGTGAGCAACTTGTTATACACCCCGCTCACTGCCTGTACAATATCATTCTCTGTTTTATAGAAACTGTTTTCATTCTGATTGGAGATAGGCGCTGTATCCAGAAAATCTTTATTACAGGCCGCTAATAGGATGATGCAAATGATTGCGATAATATATTTCATGTGGCTCATTTTTTTATAATCCGATGTTAATACCGAGACTGTAAGTACGTGCAGTTGGATAACTGGACCAGTCGCTCAGGTAGTCGTACTGAAAGGCTTCCGGAGAATACCCACCGGAGTAATTGTCGTGCATCCAGAGATTGTCTACGCCGAAATACAGCCTGGCGTTCTGCAGGCCTTTTACAATACCCGGGCGGAAATTATATCCAAGGGTGAGATTTTTGATCTTGTAAAAAGCACCACTGTAAAGCCAGCGGGTATCGTACAAACTGGCGGTAGAGGCATCTATACGGGGCGTCTTGCCATCGCCGGGCTCACTGATACTACGGAAGCGGTTTACCCAAACCTCCTTCGCATTGTAGTTACCCAAACCGGTGGTAGGACGGTCGATATTACGGCCGAACATGCTGAAGATCTGGTTACCCCATTGTCCCTGTAGTAAGATGGACAGGTCAAAACGCCTGTAATTGAAGCGGTTGGTCATACCCCAGGTGTAGTTGGGATCAGGGTGCCCTACTTCCGT